>Ga0209471_1000029_pt1 | contig 131969 bp, 122 predicted proteins | sample GraSoiAngelo_128_FD_185885 | JGI IMG/M metagenome (GOLD analysis project Ga0209471, IMG submission 185885) | Grasslands soil microbial communities from the Angelo Coastal Reserve, California, USA - 14_0927_12_20cm (SPAdes) (version 2) | ecosystem: Environmental > Terrestrial > Soil >...
GCTGCGCCAGCCACCCGCGCTTGGGGTGGTGCGCCGGATTCGGAGTGGTGCAATTCGACCCCATTTGCTGCGCCAGCCACCCGCGCTTGGGGTGGTGCGCCGGATTCGGAGTGGTGCAATTCGACCCACACGCTCTGCGCCTCGCGCCGGCGCAGCGCCAGCGTCGTGTTGCCTACGCGCACCACGAACGGATCACGCCCGGGGCGCGCCTCGGCGAGGATTTCGACCTGCTCGCCGTTCACGAAGCCGAACTCGAGCAGCCGGCGCTCCAGTGCCGACAGGGCCGACGCGATCGAGCCGACGCCCACCACCCGTGCGGTGGTGCCGGGAGGCAGGGCGGCGAGGCTCACGAAGCCCGGCTCGAGAGCGAAGCCCTCGGGTGCGACGACGGCGTCCATGCAGGTGATTATGGATGAGAACGGTTCGCATTTGCAATCGCATTAGCATCTGGGGTGTCAGGCACAATATAATCAAGCACTTATGGCAGAGCGCCGCTCCGGAGCCAGCAGCGGCCGCAGGTATTTGCCGGTCCAGGAGGCCTCGCTGGCCGCGATGTCTTCGGGTGTTCCCGTGGCGACGATCTCGCCGCCGCCTTCACCGCCCTCCGGACCCAGGTCTATAACCCAGTCGGCGGTCTTGATGACATCGAGGTTGTGCTCGATCACCACGACGGTGTTGCCCTCGTCGCGCAGGCGGTGCAGGACATGCAGCAGCTGCTCGACGTCGTGGAAATGCAGCCCGGTGGTGGGCTCGTCCAGGATGTAGAGGGTCTTGCCGGTGGCACGCTTGGCGAGCTCGCGCGACAGCTTCACGCGCTGCGCCTCACCGCCCGAGAGCGTGGTGGCATTCTGGCCGAGGCGCACGTACGACAGGCCGACGTCGGTGAGCGTCTGGAGCTTCCCGGCCGCGGCCGGCACGTTCTGGAAGAAGCGCGCGGCATCCTCGACGGTCATGTCGAGCACTTCGTGGATGTTCTTGCCGCGGTAGCGGATCTCGAGCGTCTCGCGGTTATAACGCTTGCCGCCGCACACGTCACACGGCACGTACACGTCCGGCAGGAAGTGCATTTCCACGCGGATCACGCCGTCACCCTGGCAGGCCTCGCAGCGTCCGCCCTTGACGTTGAAGCTGAAACGGCCGGAATCGTAGCCGCGGGCGCGGGCCTCGGGCACGGCGGCGAACAACTCGCGCAGCGGCGCGAACAGCCCGGTGTAGGTCGCAGGGTTGGAGCGCGGCGTGCGCCCGATCGGACTCTGGTCGATGTCGATGACGCGGTCGATCTGCTCCAGGCCCTCGATGCGCTCGCAGGGCGCGGCTTCCACGCGCGCGCCGTTCAGGCGCGCGGCGGTGTGGCCGAACAACGTGTCGACGATGAGCGTCGACTTGCCCGAGCCGGAGACTCCGGTGACGCAGGTGAACAGACCCAGCGGGATCTGCGCGGTCACCTGCGCGAGGTTATTGCCGCGCGCGCCGACGATGCGGATCTGCCGCGCCGGATCCGGGCGGATACGTGAGCCGGGCACTGCGATGCGGCGTCGGCCCGCGAGGTACTGGCCGGTGACCGAGGCGGGGTTGGCGGCGATGTCGCGCGGTGTGCCCTGCGCCACCAGGTGTCCGCCATGCGCGCCCGCGCCCGGCCCCAGGTCCACGACATGGTCGGCCTCCCGGATCGCCTCCTCGTCGTGCTCGACCACGATCACCGTGTTGCCGAGGTCGCGCAGCTGCTTGAGCGTCGCCAGGAGCCGGCGGTTGTCGCGCTGGTGCAGGCCGATCGAGGGCTCATCGAGGATGTACATGACGCCGGTGAGCCCGGATCCGACCTGGCTGGCAAGGCGGATGCGCTGCGATTCCCCGCCCGAGAGCGTCTCGGCGCTGCGATCGAGCGTCAGATAGTCGAGGCCCACGTCGGTGAGGAAGCGCAGGCGCTCCACCATGCCCTTGACGATCTTCGCCGCCACCTCCCCGCGCCAGCCGGCGAGGGCGAGCTGACCCAGGAACTCGAGCGCCCGTCCGACCGTGAGAGCGGTAAGCTCCGGCAGAGTGCGCCCGCCGACGAACACGAAGCGCGCCGCGCGGTTCAGGCGCGTGCCCTGGCACTCCGGGCACGGGCGCACTCCCAGGTAGCGCGCCAGCTCCTCGCGCACCATCGGTGACTCGGTCTCGCGATAGCGTCGCGTCAGGTTCGGCAGGATCCCCTCGAACGGGTGACGCTTGCGCGACCGACGTCCGGCTTCCTCGCGGTAGCTGAATTCGATCGCCTCGGTGCCGCTGCCGTGCAGCAGCACGTGGCGCACGTGCTCCGGCAGCTCCGTCCAGGGCGTCTCGATGTCGAAGCCGTAGTGCTTGGCTAACGACTGGATCAGGTGGAAATAATGATCATTGCGCCGGTCCCAGCCGCGCACCGCGCCGCCGGCCAGCGACAGATGCGGGTGCAGCACGACACGCTGCGGATCGAAGAATTCCTGCACTCCGAGCCCATCGCAGCTCGGGCAGGCCCCGGTTGGGTTGTTGAACGAGAACAGCTTCGGCTCGAGCGGCGGCACGCTGTAGCCGCACACCGGGCAGGCGTGCCGGCTGGAAAACACCAGCTCTCGCTGCGCCGCCCCGCTGTTCAATCCTGCTTCGCCGGGCGGTCCAGGGCAGGCTCCTGCCTGCCCGCGCCCCGCATGCGGGGCGCCCTGCTCCGCGATCGCCCCGGCCTGGCCATCCTGGAGAAACGCGAGCCGCGCGAGCCCGCCCGACAGGCGCAGGGCGGTCTCGAACGATTCCGCCAGGCGCTGCGCGGCATCGGGCCTGATGCGCATGCGGTCGACCACCGCCTCGATGGTGTGTTTCTTCTTGCCGTCGAGCTGCGGCAGCGCCTCCATCTCATGGATACGCCCGTCGATGCGCACGCGCACGAAACCCTGTGCGGCGAGCTCCTCCAGGAGCTCCTGCTGCTCGCCCTTGCGCTCGCTCACCACCGGGGCGAGCAGCGCCGCAGCCAGGCCCTCCGGCAGCCGCAGCACCTGGTCGACCATCTGGCTCACGGTCTGGGCGGCGAGATCGACGCCGTGGTCGGGACAGCGCGGCGTACCGGCGCGCGCGTACAGCAGGCGCAGGTAGTCGTAGATCTCGGTGACTGTGCCCACGGTCGAGCGCGGGTTGTGGGAGCTCGCCTTCTGCTCGATGGCGATCGCCGGCGAGAGGCCCTCGATGCTGTCGACGTCCGGCTTGTCCATGGTCGAGAGGAACTGCCGCGCATAGGCGGAGAGCGACTCGACGTAGCGCCGCTGGCCTTCGGCGTAGAGCGTGTCGAAGGTGAGCGAGGACTTTCCCGAGCCCGACAGGCCCGTCACCACGATCAGCCGCTCGCGCGGCAGATCGAGGCTCAGGTTCTTGAGGTTGTGGGTGCGCGCTCCGCGCACGCGAATCTGCTGCATTGAACCCTCTATCCTACGCGCTGGCGCGACTTGAGACCCAAAGCGGGGCAGGACGAGAGTTGGGGCCGGGGCCGGCGGGCTCAAGGCGGCAGTCAGGCTCGAGGCGGCGAGCAGGCTCGAGGCCTCTGGCGGCTCAGCCGGGGCGGGAGCCTCCCAGGGCGTCGTAGACCAGCTGCGCGGTGGCGATGTCCTCCACGGCAAGCCCCAACGACTTGAAGACGGTGGTCGCGCCCTGCGCCGGGCGTCGCAGGTTCGCGAACACCTCGCCGGCTTCGGCAAAGATCGGCGCGCCGGAGAGGATCACGTCACCGGATTCCCTCAGCGCCCCCTCGCGCGAGTCGACGATCAACGTGCTCCCGAGCATGACGTCGTCGTCGAGCTCACGCCAGTCGGGGCGAGGCGCACCGACGGCATTGACGTGCGCACCGGGCTTGAGCCACGCGCCCTTGAGAACCGGCTCGCGGGCGCTGGTCGCGACGACGATGACGTCCGCCCCGCGCACGGCGGCTTCGGGATCCAGCGCCCGGGCACCGGTCTCGGCGGCGAAGCGCTGCGCGTGCGCCGGCGTCGGGCTCCAGACCCGCACCTCCTCGAAGCGGCGCACATGCCGCAGGGCTTCGAGGTGAGCGCGTGCCTGTACGCCGCTGCCGATGAGCGCAAGCACCCTCGCCTCCCCGGGCGCGAGATGGCGCGTGACCGCGGCCGAGACGGCGGCGGTGCGCATCTCGGTGATGAGACGGCCGTCGAGGAAGGCGAGCGGACGGCCGGTGGCGGACTCGAAGAGCGCAATGCTCGCCATGTGCGTTGGCACTTCCGTGCCCGCGTTCTTCGGGTAAAAGGAGACCAGCTTCGCGCCCATGGCCTCCTGCGTCGCCGCGGGCATCACGCCGAGGTAGCGCTGCCCCGGCTCGAGCGTGAGTACGCTGCGCACGGGCTGGATCACCTCGCCGGCCGAGAAGGCCGCGAGTGCCCGCTCCATCGCCGGGATGAGCTCCTCGAAGGTGAGCACGCGGGCGATGTCCGCCTCGGAGAAACTTCGGATCACGCTCATACTCTATCGGTTTGCCACCAAATGCGGTTCACCAGGCCCCGCGCGGCTCCTCTAGAATAGCGGTCGCAAAGACACCCGCGGGCGCTGGCTGCGACCCGCGCCATCCATCAGCTCAATTCCAAGGAACTCACCATGGCGCGTGGCATCAATAAAGTCATTCTCATCGGCAACCTGGGCGCCGACCCCGAGACCCGCGCGATGCCCTCCGGAACCACGGTCGCGAACCTGCGCGTGGCGACCAGCGAAAGCTGGCGCGACAAGCAGACCGGCGAGCAGCAGGAGCGCACCGAGTGGCATCGCGTGGCGCTCTTCGGGCGGCTCGCGGAGATCGCGGGCGAGTACCTGCGCAAGGGCTCGCAGGTCTATATCGAGGGGAGCCTGCGCACGCGCAAGTGGCAGGATAAGCAAGGAAACGACCGCTATTCGACCGAGATCGTCGGCAACGATCTGCAGATGCTCGGCGGTCGCGGCGGCGGGGCCGTGAGCGCGCCGGGCGCCGGCGCGGCGGCGAGCGGGGGTGCGGGCGCGAGCGCCGGTGGGGGCGGGGGCGCTGGCGCCTCGCCCGACTCCGAGGAGTCCGGGGCCGGTGCCGGTCGCGGCGAGGATTTCGACGACGACATTCCGTTCTAGCGCGCCCGTCTGTTACGCGTAAGTCTCTGGGTATACTCGAGTTTTCTGCATCGGACGCGGCCTGCGGCCGTGCACGGGCGCGCGCCGGCGGAGCCCTTGCGAAGGTCCCCGTAGGGTAGAATTTCCTCTGCACGCCCATGCCCCGCCGCTACTTCATCAAGACCTTCGGCTGCCAGATGAACGAGTACGACTCCGCCCGGATGGCGGACGTGCTGCGCGCCGGCGCGGATCTGGTGGCCACCGACGACCCGCTCGAGGCGGACCTGCTGCTCATGAATACCTGCTCGGTGCGCGAGAAGGCGCAGGAGAAGGTGTTCTCGCTGCTCGGGGAGTGGCGGCTTCTGAAGGCGCGCCGGCCGCAGGTGATCATCGGTGTCGGCGGCTGCGTGGCGAGCCAGGAAGGCGCCGGCATCACCGAGCGCGCGCCGTTCGTGGACCTGGTGTTCGGTCCGCAGACCCTGCACCGCCTGCCGCAGATGCTCGATGAGCTGCGCCGCACGGGTAAGCCGGTCGTGGATGTGAGCTTCCCGGAGATCGAAAAATTCGATCGCCTGCCGGCGCCGCGGGCCGAAGGCGCGCGGGCCTTCGTGTCCATCATGGAGGGCTGCAGCAAGTACTGCAGTTTCTGCATCGTGCCGTACACGCGCGGCGAGGAAGTGAGCCGCGCCTTCGATTCGGTGCTCGAGGAGGTGGGGCAACTCGCGGCCCAGGGCGTCGCCGAGGTCACACTCCTCGGTCAGAACGTCAATGCCTACTGCGGAGCGATGGCCGACGGCGCGCGGGTGGATCTCGCCACGCTCATCCACCATGTCGCGCGCGTGCCGGGCATCGAGCGCATCCGCTTCACCACTTCCCACCCGCTCGAGTTCAACGACAGCCTGATCGAGGCGTTCGCCAGTGTCGGCAAGCTCGCCGACCACCTGCACCTGCCGGTGCAGAGCGGCTCGGACCGGGTGCTCTCGCTCATGAAGCGCGGCTACACCGCGCTCGAATTCAAGGAAAAGGTGCGCAAGCTGCGCGCGGTGCGGCCCGCCATCGCGATTTCCTCGGACTTCATCGTCGGCTTCCCCGGCGAGAGCGAGCGCGATTTTGCGGCGACACTGGCGCTGGCGCGCGAGGTGGGCTTCGACCAGTCCTTCAGCTTCCTCTATAGCCGCCGGCCTGGCACGCCGGCGGCTTCGCTCCCGGACGAGATCGAGCCGGCCGTCAAGCAGCAGCGCCTGGCGCGCCTGCAGGCGCAGCTCGAGTCCCAGGCGCGCGCCATCAGCGAATCGATGGTCGGCACGCGCCAACGCGTGCTGATCGAGCGGCCGGCGAAGAAGAACGCGCGTGAGCTGGCCGGCCGCACCGCCAACAACCGCTGGGTGAACCTTGCCGGACCCGCCACCCTCATCGGCCGCTTCGTCGACGTGATCGTCACCGAGGCGCACCCGCATAGCCTGCGCGGGCGCCTGGCGGACGCGCCCGGCAGTGCGCATGCGCTCACCGTCGCCGCGCCCGCCGTCGCGGTCGGCGCCTGAACGCCAGTGGCCGCCTCACCGCCCGAACCGCAGCGGCAATTCGCCCTCGGTCCATCGGATAATGCGCGGCTCGCGAATCTGTGCGGGCCGCTGGATGAGAATCTGCGTCTGCTGGAGACGCGTCTTGACGTGCACATTCGTCGCCGCGGCGGGACCTTCCGCGTGAGCGGCGCCCAGGCCGAGAGCGCGGAAGGACTGCTGCGCGAGCTCTTCGCCCTCACCAAGAGCGATGAGGTCACCCCCGAGCGCGTGCATCTCGCCCTGCGCGAGCGCGAGTCCGGCCTGCCGCCGCCGGACGCGCAACCGGGCGAGCACGGGGTGAGCGTGCCGCGCGGCGGCATACGCGCGCGCGGCGCCCACCAGCGCGATTACCTCGACCACATCCGCACGCGCGATCTGACCTTCGGCGTAGGTCCCGCCGGCACCGGCAAGACCTATCTCGCGGTCGCGTGCGCGGTGGAGGCGCTGCAGGCGGATCGGGTGCGCAGGCTGATCCTGGTGCGGCCGGCGGTGGAGGCCGGCGAGCGCCTCGGGTTTCTCCCCGGGGATATGACGCAGAAGGTCGATCCGTACCTGCGCCCGATGTACGACGCGTTGTACGAAATGATGGGCTTCGATCGCGTGGCGCGCTTCATGGAGCGCAACGTCATCGAGGTGGCGCCGCTCGCCTTCATGCGCGGCCGCTCGCTCAACGATTCCTTCATCATCCTCGACGAGGCCCAGAACACCACCATCGAGCAGATGAAGATGTTCCTGACGCGCATCGGCTTCGGCTCCAAGGCGGTCGTGACCGGCGACATCACCCAGACCGATCTGCCCGCCGGCCGGCAGTCGGGTCTCTCTCACGTGGTCGAGGTGCTGCGCGCGGTGCCGGGCGTCGCGTTCACGTTCTTCGACGCCCAGGACGTGGTGCGCCATCCGCTGGTGCAGCGCATCGTGCAGGCGTACGAATCGCGCGGGGGCTCCTCATGAGGCCGGCGCGGCGCCGGCGCGAGCCCCGTGCCGCAGCGCGACACGGGCGGCGCGGCGTGCGGGTGCAGGTACAGCGGCGCGTGCGCAGCTGGTCGCCGACGCGGCGAGAGCTTGCGCGCTGGGCAAGCGTGGCGGCAGGCGGGGCGGTGAGCGGGCGCGAGCTCGGGGTGTGCATCGTGGGGGCGCCCGAGAGCCGCCGGCTCAATGCACGCTTCCGCGGCCGTGATGCGCCGACCAACGTGCTGTCCTTCGCTTCCGTCGCGCTGCCGCGCGCGCCGGCCCGCGGGGCGCGCGTCCTCGGGGAGCTGGTGATCTGCCCGCGCGTGCTGCGCGCCGAGGCGCGCGCGCAGGACAAGAGCCTGAAGGCGCACTGGGCGCACCTGGTGGTGCACGGCACGCTGCACCTGCTGGGCTACGACCACGAGCGCGCCGCGGATGCGCGGCGCATGGAGCGGCGCGAGATCGCGCTGCTCAAGCGCCTGGGATTCGCCAATCCCTACCGGAGCAGTTAGCCGATGCCGAAGGATCTGAACTCCACTGGCCGCTGGCTGATGAAGCGCCTCACGCAGGGACTGGCGCCCGAGGTGCAGGACCGCAAGGATCTGCTGGCGGTGCTGCGCGAGGCCGGCGAGCGCGGGCTCGTCGACGGCGATGCGCTCACCATGCTCGAGGGGGTGCTCGAGGTCGGCGACCTGCAGGTGCGCGACATCATGGTGCCGCGCGCGCAGATGGTGTTCGTGCGGCGCGATGAGCCGGCTGCGCGCATCCTGCCGGTGGTGGTGGAGTCGGGTCACTCGCGTTTCCCGGTGATGGACGAGGATCGCGACGACATCGTCGGGATCCTGCTGGCGAAGGACCTGCTGCGTCTCACCACCGCCTCGGCACGCGAGCGCTTCGACATCCGCGAGTACATGCGTCCGGCGGTGTTCGTGCCCGAGTCCAAGCGTCTCAACGTGCTGCTGAAGGAGTTCCGCCGCAACCGCAACCACATGGCGATCGTGGTCGACGAGTACGGCGGCGTGTCCGGACTGTGCACCATCGAGGACGTCATCGAGCAGATCGTCGGCGAGATCGACGACGAGTTCGACGTCGAGGACGACCAGAACATCCGCCGCGACGCGGAAGCGCAGTTCACGGTGCGCGGTGTCACCCGCATCGCGGAGTTCAACGAGTATTTCGGCGCGCGGCTCTCGGAGGCCGAGGGCGTCGACACCGTCGCCGGCCTGCTCATGAAGGAGCTCGGCCGGCTGCCGCGGCGCGGCGAGAGCGCGAGCATCGGCGGTTTCGAGTTCCGGGTGCTGCGCACCGACCGGCGCCGCATCGATGCGCTGCGCGTGGTGGCGCCGCGCGACGTGCTGCCGCCGGACGAGCGGGCCGCGGGCGCGTAGCTCCTGGCCGCCATGCGCGACTCGCCCGACGCCGCCGTCACGACGCCGGCGCAAGAGCACTACCGCCTGCCGCCGCCGCCGTCCGCGGCGCTGCGGGCGGGGCTGGCGGTTGCCGCCGGGGCGGCGCTCGCCGCCGCGTTTGCGCCGCTCAATCTGTGGCCGCTGGCGGTGCTGTGTCCGGCGATGCTCCTGTGGCTGTGGCAGGACGCCACGCCCGGCGAGGCGGCGCGGCTCGGGTTCTGCTTCAACTGCGCAACCTTCGCCGCCGGCACCTACTGGCTGTACGCCAGCATCCACGTCCACGGCCCGGCGCCCGTGTGGCTCGCCCTGTTCCTGCTGCTGGGGCTGGTGCTCGTCATGGGCCTGTATCAGGCGGCGCTCGGGTACGCAGTGGCGCGCTGGCTGCCGCCGAGCGGCGCGGTGCGCTGGCTGGCCGCGCTGCCGGCGAGCTGGCTCCTCATCGAGTGGTGGCGCGGCTGGTTCCTGTCGGGGTTTGCCTGGCTGTCGCTCGGCTACTCCCAGACCGACACCTGGCTCGCCGGTTTCGCCCCGGTGGTGGGCGTCTACGGCATCAGTGCGCTGCTGCTGGTGAGCGCGGGCGCACTGGTCGTCCTCGCCTGTGGCGCCCGGCGAATCCGCAGCCTCGCCGCCATCCTGCTCATCGTTCCGTGGGCTCTCGGGGCGGCGCTGCACGGGCATTCCTGGACCCAGGCCGCCGGGGCGCCGGTATCGGTGGCCGTGGTACAGGCGGCGATACCGCAGGACGAGAAGTGGCTCGAGAGCAACCGCGACACGACGCTCGAGGCCTACCAGACGCTCACCGAGAAGGCACTCGGCACGCAGCTCATCGTGTGGCCGGAGTCCGCGCCCGCCGACGTCGCCAACGACCTCGTTCCCTACCTCAGCCACCTGTACAGCGAGGCCTACACCCATGGCTCGGCGCTGGTGCTGGGCGTGCTGCGCGCGCAAGGCGGCGCAGCCGACAACGCCGCGCCGCGCTACTTCAACTCCGTGCTCGCCCTCGATCAGAAGGTGAGCTGGTACGACAAGCATCACCTCGTGCCGTTCGCGGAAGTCTTTCCCGTGCCGCGCTTCGTGCGCTCGTGGATGCGCCTGATGAGCCTGCCGTATTCGGACTTCACGCCTGGGGCCGCGGACCAGCCGCCCCTGCCCGCGGCGCACCTGCGGCTCGGCGCCACGGTGTGCTACGAGGACGCCTACGGCAGCTCCATGCTGCGGGTGTTACCCGCCGCCGACGCCCTGGTCAACGTCACCAACGACGCCTGGTTCGGCCACTCGAGCGCCCGGCACCAGCACTTCCAGATCGCGCGCATGCGCGCGCTGGAGGAGGGCCGCTTCCTGGTGCGTGCCGCCAATGACGGCATTTCCGCCGTGATCGGTCCGCATGGCGAAGTGATCGCGCGCGCCCCGGAATTCCGACCCTGGGTGCTGGTCTCAAGGATCGTGCCTCTCAGGGGCCTGCCGCCCTACGCGCATGTTGGGAACTGGCTGGTCATGAGCCTGGCCGCGCTGGCGCTGGCGTACGGGCTGTGGGTGCGGAATGATAGGGGCCGGCGCACCGCGGCCAGGCCGGCCGTTCGTGACTGAAGCTGGAAGTGTCCCCATGAACCCCAAGTTCGAGTCGACTCTCACTCCGTCCCTGAAGCGCATGATCGCGCTGTGCGCCATCGCCGTGGCCCTCGCGGCCTGTTCGCGCGACCTGAGCGCCCAGTCCACGCGCGCCGCTGCGCCCACGGCGGCGGCGCCCGCCGCCGCGCAGGCCCCGGGCGCCGCGTCCGCCCCGGCACCGGAGCCCGTGCTGCGGGGGCTGCCGGACTTCTCGCAGCTGGTGGACCGCTACGGGCCTGCGGTCGTGAACGTGGAGGTCGTGGAGAAAGCGCAGCCCGCGGCCGGGGGCCCGCCGGGACTGTCGCCCAACGATCCGTTCTATGATTTCTTCCGCCGCTTCGGCGTTCCCGGCCCCGAGCAGGGGCCGCGGGCCCACCAGCCGCCGGCGCGCGGCGCGGGCTCCGGATTCATCGTCAACTCCGACGGCTACATCCTCACCAACACGCACGTGGTGGCCAACGCGGATGAGGTGACGGTGCGCCTCACCGACCGGCGCGAGTTCCCCGCCAAGGTCATCGGCGCCGACGAGCGCACCGACGTGGCGGTAATCAAGATCAGCGCCACCAACCTGCCCATCGTGAAGCTCGGCGATCCCTCGCGCATCAAGCCGGGGCAATGGGTGCTCGCGATCGGCTCGCCCTTCGGCTTCGAGAACAGCGCCACCGCGGGCATCATCAGCGCCACCTCGCGCTCGGTGCCGGGCGAGAACTACGTGCCGTTCATCCAGACCGACGTAGCGGTGAATCCCGGCAACTCGGGCGGACCGCTGTTCAACATGGCAGGCGAGGTGATCGGCATCAACTCGCAGATCTTCAGCCGCACCGGCGGCTTCATGGGCGTCTCGTTCGCCATTCCGATCGACGTGGCGCGCAACGTCGAGGAGCAGCTCATCAAGACCGGCCGCGTGGTCCGCGGCCGCATCGGCGTGACCATCCAGGACGTCAACGCGCAGCTCGCCGAGTCCTTCGGACTCGAGCGGCCGCACGGCGCACTGGTGTCCTCGGTGGAGAAGGACGGCCCGGCGGCCCACGCGGGAATCGCCGCGGGGGATGTCATCCTCGGTGTCGGCGGGCACGCGATCGAGCGCTACGGCGAGCTCTCCGGTGCCATAGCCGCGATGCGGCCGGGCTCGGATGCCACCCTGTCGGTGTGGCGCAACGGCAAGGAGCAGAGCATCAACGTCAGGGTCGCGGAACTGAAGGAGCAGCCACAGCTCACCGCGCGAGCGGGCAAGCCCGCGGGCCATGGCGGCGATCGGGCGAGCGCGCTGGGACTGACCGTGCGGCCGCTCGCGCCGCAGGAGAAGGAGCAGGCGAACACGCAGGGGAGTCTGGTGGTCGAGGAGGTCTCGGGCCCCGCCCAGGCTGCGGAAGTCGAGCCGGGCGACATCATTCTGGGCATCAACGGCAGGCGCGTGCACTCGGTGAAGGAGCTGCAGGATGCGGCCAAATCCGCGGGCAAGAGCGTGGCGCTGCTGATCCAGCGCGAGGACGCCCAGATCTTCATACCGCTGCGCCTGCCGTAACAACGATGCAAGAGAGCTACGATCCCGCGGCCGTCGAGCGCGCCGCGCAGCAGTATTGGGACGAGCGGCGCGCCTTCGAGGTGCGTGAGGATGCGACGCGGCCGAAGTTCTACTGCCTGTCGATGCTGCCGTATCCGTCCGGGCGCCTGCACATGGGCCACGTGCGCAACTACACCATCGGGGATGTGCTGGCGCGTTACCTGCGCATGCAGGGATACAACGTGCTGCAGCCCATGGGCTGGGATGCGTTCGGCCTGCCGGCCGAGAACGCGGCGATCAGCAACGGCGTGCCACCGGCGCGCTGGACCCGCGAGAACATTTCCCACATGCGCGCACAGCTCAAGTCCCTCGGCTTCGCCATCGACTGGCGCCGCGAGCTCGCCACCTGCGACCCGGACTACTACCGCTGGAACCAGTGGTTGTTCCTGCGCATGCTCGAGCGGGGCATCGCCTACCGCAAGACCGGCGTCGTGAACTGGGATCCGGTCGATCAGACCGTGCTCGCCAACGAGCAGGTGATCGACGGCCGCGGCTGGCGTACCGGGGCGCCGGTGGAGAAGCGCGAGATCCCCATGTACTACCTGGCGATCACGCGCTACGCGCAGGAGCTGCTCGAGGCGCTCGATACCCTCGGCGACTGGCCCGAGCGCGTGCGCGTGATGCAGGCGAACTGGATCGGCAGGAGCGAGGGGTGCGACATCGCCTTTCCCTACGCCCCCGATACGGTCCGGGCCGCAGGCGGCGCAGGGGCGCTGAAGGTGTTCACCACGCGCGCCGATACACTCTTCGGCGCGACCTTCATGGCGATCGCCGCCGAGCATCCGGTGGCGCTCGCCGCCGCGCGGCACGACCCGGCGCTCGCCGCGTTCATCGACGAGTGCCGTCGTGGCGGCGTGACGGAGGCCGCGCTCGCGACGCAGGAGAAGAAGGGCCGGCCGACCGGGCTGCACGTGCTGCACCCCCTGAGCGGCGCGCCGCTCGAGATCTGGGTCGCCAACTACGTGCTCATGGCCTACGGCGAGGGCGCGGTCATGGGCGTGCCGGCGCACGATGAGCGGGATTTCGAGTTCGCGCTGCGCAACGCCCTGCCGGTGGTCACCGTGGTGCGCTCCGGCAGCGGCGCCTACCAGGAGGTGCGCGCGCCCTGGATCCCGGCCTACGCGGAAGTCGGCATCACGGTGAACTCGGCGCAATTCTCGGGCCTCACGTTCCAGGCGGCGGTGGATGCCATCGCCGCGGCGCTGGAACAGAAGGGTCTCGGCAGCAAGCGCGTGCAGTACCGCCTGCGCGACTGGGGCATTTCCCGGCAGCGCTACTGGGGCTGCCCGATTCCGATCATCCACTGCGGCGCGTGCGGCGCAGTGCCGGTGCCGGACGAGCAGTTGCCGGTGGTGCTGCCCGAGGACCTGGTGCCGGATGGCGGCGGCAATCCGCTCGCCAGGTGTGCGGCGTTCTACGAGTGCGGCTGCCCGAAGTGCGGTCAGCCGGCCCGGCGCGAAACCGACACCATGGACACCTTCGTCGACTCGTCCTGGTACTTCATGCGCTACGCGTGCCCGGGCGCCCCCGCCATGGTGGACGCGCGCGTGGACTACTGGCTGCCGGTGGATCAGTACATCGGCGGCATCGAGCACGCCATCCTGCACCTGTTGTATGCGCGCTTCTGGACCAAGGTGATGCGCGACTTGCATCTGCTCGGCTTCGGCGAGCCGTTCACGCGGCTCCTCACCCAGGGCATGGTGCTGAACCACATCTATTCATACCAGGCCGCCGGCGAACGCAAGCGCTACTTCAACCCCGCCGAGGTGGACACCCGCCGCGGGCCCGACGGCACCGAGGTGCACGAGGTGCTGACCGCCGACCTCGGCACTGTGCCCGTCACGCACGAGGGCCTGGGGAAGATGTCGAAGTCCGAGGGTAACGGGGTCGACCCCGAAGGCCTGATCGAGCGGTTTGGCGCCGACACCGCCCGGTTGTTCATGATGTTCGCCTCGCCCCCGGAGCAGACGCTTGAATGGTCCGACGAAGGGGTTCAGGGCGCCTCGCGCTTCATCCGCCGGCTGTGGCATGCGGTGTACGAGCACGTTGCGGCGGGCCCGGCAGCGGCGCTGAAGGCGAGCGCGCTGACGGGCGCGCAGCGCGAGCTGCGGCGCACCGCGCACCAGGCACTCGCCAAGGCCACCGACGACATCGGCCGGCGCCGCAATTTCAACACCGCGATCGCCGCCATCATGGAACTGCTGAATGCCCTCGGGCGCTTCGGCGACCCGAGTGCCCAAGGGCGCGCCGTGCGCCAGGAGGCGCTGCGGATCGCGGTCCTGGTGCTCGCGCCCATCACCCCGCACGTGTGTCACGTGCTGTGGCAGGCGCTGGGGTCGACGAGCGCGCTGGTGGACGAGCGCTGGCCGGCGCCGGATGCGGCGGCGCTGGCGCAGGAAAGCTACGAGATCGTCGTGCAGGTGAACGGCAAGCTGCGCGGGCGCATCAGCGTCGCGGTGGACGCCGATGAGGCCGCGGTGCGTGCCGCGGCGCTGGCAGACGCCCAGGTGCGCAGGTTCCTGGCCGACAAGCCGGTGAGGCGCGTGATCGTGGTGCCCGGCAAACTGGTCAACGTGGTCATCTGATGAGGCGGCGCATGCGCGTGCCGGGCGCGGCCGCCGCGGCGCTGCTGCTCGGCGCGTGCGGCTTTCATCTGCAAGGCCGCGCACCCCTGCCGGACCCGGTGAAGACCCCGTATCTGGAGGTGCCGGACCGGCAGAGCGATTTCGTGCAGAGCCTGCGTCGCGCGCTGTTGTCGAACGGGGCGCACCTGGCGCGCGAGAAGGGCCAGGCATCCGCTGTCGTGAGCATCGTCAAGGACAGTCTCACGCGGCGCGTGGTGTCGGTGTCGGCCACCAACCAGCCCAAGCAGTATGAAGTGACCTACACGGTCGGCTTCTCGGTCACCGCCGGGGACAAGGAGCTGTTGCCGCAACAGGAGGTCTCCGCCACGCGCACCTACAGCTTCGACGAGCGTCTGCTGCTCGCCAAGGGGCACGAGGACGACGTGCTGCGCGCGGACATGGCGCGCGATCTCGCCGACATGGTCATGCGGCGGCTGTCGAGTCTGTGACGCGAAGGCCCACGCGCCCGCCCCCGTGACCACAGCTCGCGCCGTGCTCCTGCTGAACGCCACCGATCGCGTGGCCCTGGCACTGGTGCTCGGCCGCTACGGGGCGCACCTCACGCTGGTCGCGCCCGGGGAAGGCATTCCGGGATCCTACTGGGGTCACAGCGAGGCGGGCCTCAAGGGCGAGCGGCTGTACGCGCGCCTCGACACCCCGGTGCATTCGGTGCTGCACGAGGCGAGCCACTACGTCTGCATGACTGCCGAGCGGCGCGCGGGCCTCGACCGGGACGCCGGCGGGAGCGATCTCGAGGAAGCCGCGGTGTGCTATCTGCAGGTGCTGCTTGCCGGGCAGCTGCCCGGTGTCGGGCGGGAGCGCATGTTCTGCGACATGGACCAATGGGGCTACAGCTTCCGCCTCGGCAGCACGCGCGCGTGGTTCGCGCAGGATGCAACCGATGCGCGTGACTGGCTGTGGCGGCACGGCCTCATCGACGCCGCCGGCCGGGTGACCGGGGCGGTGCGTTCCCGCTAGAACGCCTGCGTCACCCCGAGAAAGTACCCGCGCCGCGGACCGTACTGCGACGCGCCGACGCCCACGCCCGTGCCGTTGCGGATCTGGTATTCCTGATCAAAGGCGTTGATCACATCGAAGCGTGCGCTGAGGCCCTTCAGGCCCTCGGCGTCGAAGGCGTGACTCGCGCCGAGATTGGCCTGGCGGTAGTAGGGCAGGTGAGCGCCGTTCGGAACGCTGCTGCCATCCGGCAGCGCCAGATCGGCACGCAGGCCCGAGCCCACCAGCAGATCGCCGCTCAGGCGGGTGCCGCCCCACAGGTAGGACACGCCGCCGGACATCGTCACCTGCTGCTCGTGGTCGAGATGGATGTAGTGGTCGGCGATGTAGACCAGATCGGCGGCGCCGAAGTTGAACTGGCCGGACTCGATGGCCTTGCCGATGGCGCGCTGGAACGCGACGTTGCCATACGTCTGGAAATGGCCGGCAGTGTAGTTGCCCGTGAATTCCACGCCGTACACCTGGCCGTAGCGGTAATTGAACGGCGTGAGGATGATCGGTGCACCGAACTGACCCTCATCGATGAGGTGAGTCGACTGCTTGTAGTAGGCGTCCATGCCCAGGGTCAGGGCCTTGGAAAGGTTCTGCTCGACCCCGACGTCATAGTAGTTCGAGCGCTCGGCTTTCACCGTGGTGTCGAGGGCGACCTCCGGCGCCGCGGTGGTGCTCTGGAACTTCGCGATGGTCGTGCCGCCGACGAGCTCGAACGGTGGCGGCGAGAAGAAGCGCGAGTAACCGGCGTGCAAGGTGGTGTTTTCCGCGGGCTGCCACACCAGGTTCACGCGCGGGCTCAACTGGCTGCCGCTCGAGAATGCCGTGTAATGATCGAAGCGCACTCCGTAGTTCACCACCAGCACCGGGGCGAGGTGCCACTCGTCCTGCAGATAGGCACTCTCGATCCACTGGGTATTGCGGGTGTCGTCGATGATGCCGAGGGGCACATCGCTGGTCTGAGCACCGGTGGCATCCGTCGGCAGCACCTGCGAGGCGGTGTTGCTCGTGAGACGGTCGGTCTGCGCGTACACCCCGGCGCGCAGCGTATGGGCATCGCTGAGCTTGTAGGCGCCGTCGCTCTGCAGGCCGTAGGCGACGTCGCGCTTGTAGGCCTGCTGCGAGATGCCGTTGAAGAGCAGGTCGCCGAGGCTCGGGTCCGGCGAGAAATTCAGGCTCGAGTAGCGGGTGATGAGCGAGCTCTGCACGCTCAGGGGTCCGACCGAGTGCTGCAGGCTGAGCGCGGCGAACTGGGTAATTTCACGCTGATTCTCGTTCAGCAGATTGCTGATGTAATCCGTCTGCCCGTTGACCGTGACTCCCGGACCGATGTCGGCGGCGTGCACACCGGCGCGGTTCGGAATCTCGAAGCGGTCATCGGAGCTCCCGCCCAGGACCGACAGGCGATTACTCTCATCGAAGATGTGCTCGAAATAGCCGAAGCCGTGGTACTGCCTGGTGTGGTCGTGGAGCGGGGTGGAGCGGCCGTCGGGGGACTCGATCCCGAGGTCGTTGCGGATCATGTCGCCGGTGACGAAGTAGGTGTTGGAGCCGCTGGTGCCGCCGTAGTTGACACTCGGCTCGATCGCGGCGTGACTGCCGCCGTAGACGGATACGTCGCCGCCGGGCTGCAGCGCGCCGCCCTTGGTGGTCAGATCGATGATGCCGGCGCTGCGCAGGCCGTACTCCGCCGGCAGGCTTCCCGTGATCAGCTTCATCGAAGCGATCATGCGCGGCGGCAGCGTCTGCCCGAAGACGCTGATGCCGTCGGGCAGGATGACGCCGTTCAGGCGGAACTGCAGCCCGTTGTGATCGCCGCGGATGTGCAGCTGCCCGAAGGAGTCCTGGGCGGCGTCGGGCACCTGCAGCATGACCTGGTTCAACTGCACGTTGTCCCCGCCCGGGGCCGACTGGATGTCGCTGGCGTTGAAGGTATAGGTGGAGGCACCCGTCTGGGTGTCGATCCGCGAGCGCTCCTCGTTCAGATGCTGAGCGGTGACCACGATGGTAGGCAGACCTGCGCCAGGCTGATCGGCCACCTGCGCGAACGCGGCGAACACGGGGCACATGAGAAGCGCCGCGGCGAGTGCGCGCGCCGCGCTGCAACGAAAGATGAACATCGTCCAACTCCTCGAAATCCATGTCGGCCGGAATGCCGACTGCGGCGCTTTGCGCGCCGCGGGTCCTGAGCGTGAGGAATCCAAGAGCCCTGAGGCCGGCTTGCGCCCGCTTCGGCGGCGCGAGGCGGTCAGGTCACGTGAGGAGGGGGGGAGGACCCCGAGGCAGGTGATGGCCCACCGGGGAGCGCGTGGGCAGGATGACTTCCCGTCGCGTCGCAGCAACGTGCACCACGGGTACCGGCTTGCCGATGGCTTTCGCGTGAGGCGGCGAGCCGGCGCAGCCGCTGAAGTGCACGCACAGGTCGCAATGTGAATGCTCGTGCGAGCGATCGGCGAGTCCATGCGCCGAATACACGGCGGAACCGGCGATCAGCGTGCAGGCCGCCACGAGGGCGAGCACTCGATTACGACGGGAGCCGGTACTCAAGTGAGGGGATTCCGGTGCAGCGGAACCTGCAGGGTAGCCGCTCCCCGGGGAGGTAGGCAACTGCTGCTGCTTATGCGCAACGGCCGCCACGTGCCACCCTCGCGGATGGTTCTACGATGTAATAATGAGGCGGCAGCCCGCCCACACGGCCAGGCTGTGGTTGCTCGCACGCCCCTCACCGCATGAGGCCTTTTGAAGCTCACCTCCGACTCGCTCGCCACTCACCTCGGGGAACGGCTGTTGCCGGCATATCTCGTCTCCGGCGACGAACCGCTGCTCGCGGCGGAAGCCGCCGACGCGGTACGGACGCGGGCTCGCGGCGCGGGCTTCACGCAGCGCGAGGTGCACTTCATCGAGCGTGCCGCCGACTGGGACGAGGTGCGTGCCTCCGCCGCCAACCTGTCGCTGTTCGCCGCACGCCGCGTGATGGAGATCCGCCTGGCGAGCGGCAGGCCCGGCACGGCGGGCAACGCCGCCCTCATCGCACTGCTCGAGGCGCGCGATCCTGACACCCTGTTCCTCATTCTGACGCCACGCCTGGATCGCGACGCGCAGGGTGCCGACTGGGTGCGCTCGGTCGAGGCGCACGGCGCCTGGGTGCAGATCTGGCCGGTCGACAGCCACCGGCTGGTGGCGTGGCTCAAGGGCCGCTGCCGCAGGCTGAAGCTCGAGGCGAGCGAAGAGGCGCTCGAGCTTCTGGCGGCGCGCACCGAGGGGAACCTGCTCGCGGCCCATCAGGAACTCACCCAGCTCGCGCTGCTGGCGCCCGACGGCAGGGTGACGCCCGACACCGTACTCGCCGGTGTCGCCGACAGCGCGCGCTTTGATGTCTTCGGGTTGGGCGAGGCGGTACTCAAGGGCGAAGCGGCGCGGGCTCTGCGCGTGCTGGCGGGCCTGCGCGCCGAGGGCACGGAGCCGACTCTGGTGCTGTGGGCGCTGAGCCGCGCGCTGCGCGACGTATGGAGCGCTCGCGGCGGCGACCGACCGCCCGCCTCGCAGCAGCGCCACCGAGCCGCGCTCGAGCAGGCGCTGCGGCGCGCGTCGCGACTGCCGTTCGCGGCGCTCGCGCTGCGTGCGGCGCGCGTCGATCGCATGATCAAGGGCCGTGTCGCGGGCGATGCGTGGGACCAGCTGGCGCTGCTGGCGGCCGACATCTGCGGGCAACCGCCCGCCTCACGGCTCAGGCGCGCGCGGGCGATGTGAGCGATGCAACCCATCGGCGTCTTCGGCGGCACCTTCGACCCGATTCACTGTGGCCATCTGCGCACGGCGTTCGAGCTGTGGCAGGAGCTGCGGCTCGCCGAAGTGCGCTTCCTCCCCACCGGCAGCCCGCCGCATCGCGCCCAGCTGTACGCGAGCCCGGAGCGTCGGCTGCAGATGGTCCGGGCGGCGGTGGCGGATCAGCCGAGCTTCGTGGTCGATGACCGCGAAGTGCGCCGCAGCGGTGTGTCCTATTCGGTGGACACGCTGACGGAGCTGCGCCGGGAATATCCGCAGGCGTCGCTGTGTCTGCTGCTCGGGATGGATGCGTTTCTCGGCTTGCCCAACTGGCACCGCTGGCGGGAGCTGCTGACGCTGGCGCATATCGTGGTGGCTCACCGCCCGGGGTGGCGGGCGCCCACCACCGGTCCGCTCGGCGAGGTCATGGTCGATCACGGCACCGGCACGATCCGCGTGCTGCACGAGAGACCTTCCGGGTGCGTGTACGTGCACGCGGTGACCCAGCTGGAGATTTCCTCGACCGAGCTACGTTCCCTCATCATCGCCGGCCGCGACCCGCGCTACCTCGTTCCCGACGAGGTGAGGCAGATCATCCTCGAGACGAGGTGCTATGCTGCACAGCAAGAACCCGCTGGCTGCTGAGGGATGGTTTCAGGAGAACTCACTTAAGCACATGATCACCCGCACACGCCTGCGCCCCAAGGAGGAGCGCGCCTCGCCGTTGCAGACCCTCGTCACGGCCGCGCTCGATGATATGAAAGCTGTGAATGTCAGGGTGCTGGATGTGCGGGCCCTGACCGATATTGTCGACACGATGGTGATCGCGAGCGGCAATTCCGACCGCCACGTGCGCTCGATCGCCGAGCGCGTGGTGGAGAAGGCCAAAGCGGCGGGCTGCCGGCCGCTCGGGACCGAGGGCGCCCGCGACGGGGAATGGGTGCTCGTGGACCTGCAGGACATCCTGGTGCACGTGATGCTGCCGCGGGTGCGCGAGTTCTATGGTCTCGAGCGCCTCTGGGACAGCGGTCCGCTCGAGGCCGCGGTCCTCCCCCCGGCGGTTTCCCGTGCGGTCGCACGACGGCGGCGAACTTCGCGGTAGCTTGGGACCGATGCGCGTGCGCCTGATCGCCGTGGGCACGCGCCTGCCCGCCTGGGTGCGAGGCGCCTGCGAAGACTACCTGGCCCGGCTCACATCCCGCCTCGCCATATCGCTGGTCGAGATCGAGCCCGGCCCGCGCAGTGCCGGCGGCACGGCGCACAACGCGATCGCGGCCGAGGGCCAGCGCCTGCTCGGCGCCGTGCGCCCCGGCGATCATGTGGCGGTCCTCGATGAGCGCGGTACGCAGCTCTCGACGCGCGAGCTCGCGGCCTGGCTGCAGGAGCGCATGCAGCAGGGCGAGGATCTGGCGTTCCTGATCGGCGGCCCCGACGGCCTCGCCCCGCAGGTGCTGGCGCGCGGCAACTTCACCCTGTCGCTGTCACGGCTGACACTGCCGCACGCGCTGGTGCGCGTACTGCTCGCCGAGCAGCTGTACCGGGCGCACAGCATACTGACGCACCACCCCTATCACCGCGACTGATGAAAGTGCACGACCCTGCACCGCTCGTGTGTCTCGCCTCAGCCTCCGCGCGGCGCCGCGAGCTGCTGGCGCAGATCGGCGTGCCGCACGTGGTGAGCGCGGCGCACCTCGACGAGGCGCTGCGCTGCGGGGAACGCGCGGCAGATTACGTGGTGCGCATGGCCCGCGCCAAGGCGCTCGCCGTGCATGAGCGCGGCGTGAGGCTGCCGGTGCTCGCCGCCGACACCACCGTGGTGCTCGATGAGATCGTGTGCGGCAAGCCTGCCGACGAGGCTGAGAGTCTCGCCATGCTCGAGCGCCTCTCCGGGCGCACGCACCAGGTGCTCACCGCCGTGGCGCTTGCGGCTGACGGCGCGGTGAGCTTGCGCCTGAGCGCGAGCGAGGTGCGCTTCCGCACCCTCAGTCGCGCCGAATGCAGCGCCTACTGGCACACGGGCGAGCCGCGTGACAAGGCGGGCGGCTACGCGGTCCAGGGGCGCGCCGCGGTGTTCATCGAGCACCTGAGCGGCAGCTACTCGGGAGTGATGGGTCTGCCGCTGTTCGAGACGGCGGAGCTGCTGCGTGAGGCGGGCGTGCCGTACTGGCGGCACGGCGCACGCGCGGGAGCGTAAGCGGTGAGCGTGGAGATCCTGGTCAACATCGCGCCGCGCGAGACCCGCGCCGCCATACTCGAGAATGGCGTGCTGCAGGAGATTCACATCGAGCGCGCCAGCCGCCGCGGACTGGTGAGCAGCCTGTACAAGGGGCGAGTGTCGCGCGTGCTGCCCGGCATGCAGGCGGCGTTCGTGGAAATCGGCCTGGAGCGCACCGCATTCCTGCACGCTGCCGACATCGCCGGCGCGCCTTCCGAGGACGACGGCGCGAGTGCGCCGCTGGCGAGTCCGGCGGCGGTGGAGGATATCCGCCGGCTGGTGAACTGCGGTGACGACATCCTGGTGCAGGTGATCAAGGACCCCATCGGCACCAAGGGTGCGCGGCTCACCACCTTCATTGCCCTGCCGTCGCGCTATCTGGTGTACCTGCCGCGCGGTGAGTCGATCGGGGTGTCGGCGCGCATCGAGGAGGAGGCCGAACGCACGCGACTGAAGACCGTGCTGGCGCAGCTGTTGCCCCCCGGCGCGAGCGGCGGGTACATCGTGCGCACGGCCGCACAGGGGGCCTCTGCCGAGGCCTTGCGCGAGGACATGGCCTATCTCGCCAAGCTGTGGGATCACGTGCGCGCGCGTGCCGGCGAGGTGCCCCCCGGCTCGGTGGTCCACGAGGACCTGCCGCTGTGGCTGCGGGTGCTGCGCGATGAGCTCGGCCGCGGCGTGAGCCGCGTGCTGGTCGATTCGCCGCGCGAGCACGAGCGTATGCAACAGTTCGCCGCCGCCTTCATGCCCGAGGCGGCGCCGGTCATCGAACTGTACGCCGGCGCGCGCCCGATACTCGACCTGAACGGCGTCGAGGAGGAGATCGCCAAGGCGCTCGACCGCAAGGTGCCGCTGAAGTCCGGCGGCCACCTGGTGATCGACCAGACCGAGGCGATGACCACCATCGACGTGAACACCGGCGCCTATGTGGGTCATCGCAATCTCGAGGAGACCATCTTCCGCACCAACCTCGAGGCGGCGGTGAGCATCGCGCGGCAACTGCGGTTGCGCAATCTCGGCGGCATCATCATCATCGACTTCATCGACATGCGCGATGAGCCGCACCGGCGCGCCGTGCTGAGCGCCCTCGAGCGGGCGCTGTCCGGTGATCGCGCCCAGACGCACATCGTGAGCCTCTCGCCGCTCGGGCTCGTGGAAATGACCCGCAAGCGCACCCGCGAGAGCCTGGAACATCTGCTGTGTCAGCCGTGTCCAAGCTGCGTGGGGCGCGGGTTCATCCGCACGCCGGAAACGGTGTGCAACGAGATTTTTCGGGAAATTGTGCGACAGAGCCGACAGTTTGCCAGTCGTGAGCTGCTGATACTCGCTCACCAGGACGTCGTGGATCGCCTCCTGGACGAGGAGTCCGCCACCCTCGGGGAGCTCGAGGCGCAGGTCGGTCGTCCGATCCGCCTGCAGGTCGAGGCCCTCTACGGCGCTGATCACTACGACGTCGTACTCGTCTAAAGGCACGAGAGTGCGTGTAACGCCAGCAGAGCCTGCTGCCGGGCCGGTTGCCCCTGCCGCCGCAGGCGCTGCGTGCCCGGCGCGCGCCGGGCTGCGCTGGGCGGCCTGGGTGCTCGGCGGCGCCACCATCCTGGGTGCGGTGGTGTTGATCGCCTGGGAGCTGGCCGCCGCGCGCGTGCCGCAGCACCGCGCCGCGCTCGAGGAGTTGATCCGCCAGCAGACCGGACTCAACGTGAGCTTCAGCGAGCTTTCCGTGCGCTGGGGCTGGTACGGTCCTGAAGCCGTGTTTCACAGTGTCGCGCTCGGCGAGCCCGGCGGGCCCGGGGCGCTGCTGCGTGCGCCGCAGCTCATCGTCGGACTGGACGCCTGGCGCATGGTGCGCAGCGGCCGGCTCGAGGCCGGGCGCATCACGCTGGTGAACCCCGACATCGATCTCGGGGCCGGCACAGGTCTGGCCGGCGCGCGTGCCGGCGTCGCCGGGCACGAGCCGCTGCCGAGCGCCGGCGCACGGTTGTTGTCGCGCTGGCGGGACGGACGCATCGACATCCAGGGTGGCACGCTGCGCTGGCCCCTCAGCGGGGCGCCGCTCCCCCTCACGCTGAGCGTCACGCACGCACAGCTGCGGCACCGGGCTTCGGCGTGGACTGCGGACGCGCTGGTGCTGCTGCCCGCAAGTCTCGGTGCCAGCGTGCACCTCGCCTTGGCCGTGACCGGCGATCCCGCACGGCCGGCCGGCTCGAGCGGCACCCTCAGTTTCGAAGGCCGCATGCTCGAGTTCGCCGGCTGGCGGGCGCTCAGCGAATATCCGCCCTGGCAGCGCTACCTGCCGCAGGCCGGCCGGGGCAACCTCGAGCTGCACACCGAATTCGCGCAGGGACGCCTCCTCGTCGCCGACGGCACGGTGCTGGCGCAGGCGCTCGAGTGGAGGCAGCCGGTCGCCGGCGCCGCGGCGCTCACCGTCGAGCGGCTGAGCGGTGCGTGGCGGCTTGCGCGGCTCGGCGGGCACTGGCGCCTCGAGGCGCACGCGCTCGAGATCGGCGCGCCGGCATCCGCGCCCGCGACCCTGAGCGTCGACGCCGCCACCGACGCCGCCTGGGCGCATGGCACGCTGCAATCCGCGCCGCTTCCCGTGGTCGCCGCCATCGCGCGCTGGTATGCCCCGCAGCTGCCGCTCGCGCAGGTGGCCTTGAGCGGCGCGGTGCGCGAGCTGGCGTTCGACTGGAATGCGGGCCGCCCCGGGGGCGTACGTCTGCGAACTTCCGCACAACTGGAAAACGTCACGCTCGCAACGCCCTCGCGCGACATGGTGCTCACCGGACTGACCGGGCACGTAGCGGGAGCCGACGCGCGCCTGGTGGCCGATCTGCAGGCGCACGCGGCGCAGCTCACCCTGGCGCGCGAGCAGCCCGTCGTGCTCGACAATGTTGCGATCGGCGCGCGCCTCGCCATCGCCGCCGACGGCGGCGGCTGGCAGGTCAGCACCGATGACCTCGAGGTCCGGCGCGCGCAGCTGAGTGTTGCCGCCAGCGGCGCGATCGGCGCCGCGGCCGCCGGCCGGCAGCCGCAGATCAACGCGCACGTCGCCTTCAGGGACGCCGACGTGGCGTTGCTCGCCCGGCTGCTAGGCGCCCGCGCGCTGGCCGCGTTCGGCGCCCCTGCCGCCCAGCTCATCGCCGGGCGCATCGCGAGCGCGGATCTCGAGTGGCGCGGACCGCTCACTGCGGCCCAACCGCCCTGGAGCCGCGGCGGGACCGAGTTCCGGGGCGCTGTGGGGCTGCGCGACGCGACCCTGGCAGGCTCCGATCCCTGGCCCGATATGCAGCATCTGGATGCGCGCATCGAGTGGCACGGCCCGCGCATGCATGCGGCGATCGACGGCGGGCAGGTCGGGACGTTCCAACTGGTCGCGGCGAGTGCCGAGTGGGACGCGCGCGGTCGCGCCATGCATCTGGCCGGGCGCGTCACCGGCAGCGCGCAGCAGGCGCTGGCGTGGCTGCGTCAACACCCGCAGCTCAGCGCCTACGCCCCCGGGCTGCAGGATGTCGATCTGCGCGGTGACACGCTGCTCGATGTCGACGTGCTGGTTCGCCAGCCGCGCGTACGTATGCGCGTCACGGCGGTGCTCGATGGCGCGCAGCTGCATGCGGTGGCGGGCCTGCCGCCGATCGATGCGCTGCGCGGCACGCTCGCCTTTACGGCCGGCCACCTGCAGCCCTCGACCCTGACCGGGCAGTGGCTGGGCGGTCCGGTCAGCCTCGGCGTCGCGGAGCGGCGCGACCCCGACGTCACCGCACTGGTGATTTCCGGGCGCGGTCTGGTGGACGTGCGGCAGGCGGTGCTGGCGGCCGGAGCGAGCGACGATGCCCAGCTCGCGGGCAACGCCGAATGGAGCGCGCTGCTCAGTTTCCTGCCGGCGGCGGATGCGGACAGTGCGCGCTGGCGCGTGCGCGCCGATTCGAACCTGATCGGCGTCAGTAGCCGCCTGCCCGAGCCCTTTGCCAAGGCGCAGGGCGCGCTGCTGCCGCTGCACCTCGAAGTACAGGCCGGTGCCGACGCCGGGCAGTTGCGACTGAGCCTCGGCGAGCGGCTGCACGCCTGGGCGGCGCTCAGCCGCAGCGGTGAGCTGTGGCGCATCGAGCGCGGCGCGGTTCGTCTTGCCTCCACGGCACCGACGCCGCCCGCAGAGCCGGGGCTGTGGCTGGAAGGTCGCGTCAACCGCCTCGACCTGCCGGCGTATCTGGCGCTGTGGCGGCAGATCGGCCGGGATGCGGCGCTGCCGGCGGTGAGCGCGCGGCTGACGACCTCCCAGCTCATCGCCGGGGAGCGCAGCTACCCGGAGGTGAGCCTCGCGGCGCAGGCGAGCCGCGCGGGCGGACAGCTGCAGCTGCAGTCCGCGGACTTCTCCGGCACGGTGCGCTGGCCGGCGGTGGTGAGCGGCGCACATCCGGCCCTGGTGCAGCTTGCCAGGCTCAACCTGGCGCAACCCGGCGACGCCGCACTCGGGCCAGCAATGCTGGCGGCGCTCGCGCCTGCCGCCCAACTCTCCATCGAGGATCTGCAGTGGCAGGGCCATTCCCTCGGCAGGTTCGACGCGCTGCTCGCAGCCCAGGCGGACGCGCTCGAGGTGAGCGAGTTGCACCTGGCCGGCGACAACGAGGACACGCGCGGCACGCTGCAGTGCCGGGATGGCGTGTGCCGCCTGCAGTTCAGCCTCGAGAGCCGCAATGCCGCGGCCACGCTGTCCGCCTTCGGCTTCCGGCCGGAGCTCGACGCGAGCCACGGGCGGCTGCAGGGTGAGTTGCAATGGCCGCAGCAGGCGCCCAGCTCCCTTGCAACCCTCGACGGACGCCTCCATATGCAGCTCGAGCAGGGTGTTACGCGCGCGGCGGGGGCGCCTGCCGCGGGTGTTCCTTTCGCGCTGCTGGTCGTGCCGGCGCTGACCAAAGGAATGAGCCCCGGGCTGAGCTTCTCGAGCCTGACGGCGGACTTCGTGCTGCACGACGGGCAGGCGACGACCTCTGACCTGCACTTCGACGGTGACGCGGAGATCCTGGTGCGCGGGCGCACCGGTCTGCTGGCGCAGGACTACGATGAGCAGGCTTGGATCCTGCGTGGCGAGGAGCGTCTGCCGGCTACCGTGCGCCGCCTCGGCCCGACGCCCGGGGTTGCGGCGGTGTGGCTGTCCATGCGCGAGTTGTTCAACGGCTCGGCCGCGGATCGCTCGCGTGCCGCGCTGCGTTTGCGCGGCACCTGGGTTGAGCCGATCGTGACGCCTGCGGAATGAGGTGACGGATGAAGGTGGCCGCAATTCAGATGACGTCCGGGCCCGAGGTGCCGGCGAACCTCGAGCAGGCGCGCGCGCTGCTCGAGGACGCGGCGGGCCGCGGCGCACGACTCGCGGCGCTGCCGGAGAATTTCTCCTTCATGGGCCTGAAGGACGCCGACAAGCGCGCCGTGGCGGAAGCGGACGGGAGCGGGGCGGTGCAGGATTTCCTGGCAGCGAGCGCGCGGCGCCTGCGCCTGTGGATCGTGGGCGGCACGATACCGCTGCGCGGCGCCGCCGACGGGCGCGTGGCGGCCGCCTCGCTGGTATACGACAGCGACGGGCGGCGCGTCGCCCGCTACGACAAGATCCACCTGTTCGATGTCGACATTCCCGGGCGCGCCGAGAGCTACCGGGAGTCGGCGCACGTCGCTCCCGGCACGAGTGCCGCGGTAATTGACACGCCGGCAGGCCGGCTGGGGCTGTCGGTATGCTACGACGTGAGGTTTCCGGAGCTGTACCGGCACCTGAGCGCGGCCGGCGCGCAACTACTGGCGGTGCCCTCGGCGTTCACCAGCCCCACCGGGCGGGCGCACTGGGAGACCCTGGTGCGTGCCCGGGCAATCGAGAACCTCTGTTACGTCGTGGCGCCGGCGCAGTCCGGCTTCCATCCCAATGGACGCGAGACTTACGGCGACAGCATGATCGTGGATTATTGGGGACGAGTCCTGCAGCGCGTGCCGCGCGGCCGCGGCTGCGCGGTGGCGGAGGTGGATCTGGCGCAGCAGACGGGCGTGCGCGAGAGCTTCCCGGCGCTGCTGCACCGCGTCCTGGCGGACGCAAATACACGTTCGTGAGTGAGGCGCCCATGATTGATTCCCCGCTTGGCGACCCGCTGAAGCTGGCCCGCGACCTCATCCTGCGGCCGAGCGGTCTCGATGACGGGCGCCTCGACCGGGTGTTCGGGGAGGTGCTCGCGCACTCGGTGGATTTCGCCGACCTGTACTTCCAGCTCGCGCACCAGGAGTCCTGGTCGCTCGAGGACGGCATGGTCAAGGACGGCAGCGCCAGCATCGAGCAGGGGGTCGGCGTGCGGGCGCTCGCCGGAGAGAAGACCGGATTCGCCTACTCGGACGAGATCGTGCTGCCGGCGCTGGAGGAGGCCTCGCGTGCCGCGCGTGCCATCGCGTCGCATGGCGGCGAGCGGCGCGTCAGCCCATGGCGGGCGAAAACCGGGCATCGGCTGTATCTGCCGGCGGACCCCGCGGCCGCGCTCGCCACCCCGGACAAGATCGCCTGGCTCGAACGTGTCGATCGCGAGGCGCGGCGCATCGATCCGCGCGTCGTGCACGTCACCGCCAGCGTGGTCGCCGTGCACGAAGTGGTGCTCATCGCCACCAGCGACGGGGAGCTGGCCGCGGACGTGCGTCCGCTGGTGCGTTTCAACGTCTCGGTGCTGGTGGAACAGGGCGGCCGGCGCGAACAGGGCTACGCCGGCGCCGGCGGCCGCTATTCGCTCGCCGAGCTCGTCGCAGGCGAGCGGCCGCTCGCCCTGGCGCGTGAAGCCGTGCGCCAGGCGCTCGTCAATCTCGAGGCGCGGCCGGCACCTGCCGGCACCATGACGGTGGTGCTGGGTCCGGGCTGGCCGGGGATCCTGCTGCACGAGGCGATCGGGCATGGGCTCGAAGGTGACTTCAACCGCAAGGGCACTTCCGCATTCGCCGGCCGCATCGGCGAGCAGGTGGCGGCGCCCGAGTGCACGGTGGTCGATGACGGCACGCTCGCCGCGCGCCGCGGCTCACTCAACATCGACGACGAGGGCACGCCGACCCAGTGCACCACCCTGATCGAGAACGGGGTGCTGCGCGGCTACATGCAGGACCGGTTGAACGCCCGGCTGATGGGCGCGCAGCCGACCGGCAACGGCCGACGCGAGTCTTTCGCGCACATGACCCTGCCGCGCATGACCAACACCTACATGCGGCCCGGGCCGCATGCACCCGAGGAAATCATCCGCTCGGTGCAGCGCGGCATTTACGCGGTCAATTTCGGCGGCGGGCAGGTGGATATCACCTCCGGCAAGTTCGTGTTCTCGGCCAGCGAGGCGTATGCCATCGAGAACGGCCGTGTGGGTGCGCCCCTCAAGGGCGCGACCCTGATCGGCAACGGTCCGGACGTGCTGACGCGCGTCTCGATGGTCGGCAACGACCTGAAGCTCGACGACGGTGTTGGGACCTGCGGCAAGGACGGACAGAGCGTGCCGGTCGGCGTCGGTCAGCCGACGCTGAGGATCGAAGGACTCACGGTCGGCGGCACCGCTTGAGGGCGTACCTACTGTCGCCGCGCGGAGTCACGTACCCGGTACACACTTACCGCGACATAATCGGATCCATGACGAGGCTGTGATTTTCCACACAGCCGTTCGGGTCGCGAGTCCGTAACGTGCATCGGGCGAGTGCAACCCACGTAGCACGTAAAGGAATGTCCGATGTACGCCGACGACGCCACTCTCGAGTCCCCGAAACTCAACCTGCCCGCGGAGCTGCTGGCGGAAGTCAGCCGACGCGCCGCAGTGCCTCAGGGGGACTTTCGCGTCGACGGCTGGAAACCCTCCCTGCTCGAGCGGCTCGTCGAGCTCTTCGGCCTCGGCTGACGCGAATGTGATCGCGGCGGTTCCAACTTCGGGGCCGCTCGCGATACGATGGGTGGCATGCCACAGCGCAGCCACCGCTTCTCTCATCCCGTTTACGAGAGTCTGCCGTGGTTTTACATAACCTGCGGCGTCCTGGCGCTCATCGCCAGCTACCTGCTCGCCTCGCGCGGCGGGTTGAGTCTGCTCACCGGCCTGCTCGGTCTGGTGACCCTGGTCGGCGGGATGGTCGTGCTGCTGCGGCGGCGCGATTACCGCCAGCTGCGCTCCCAGTATGCGAACCCGGACTCGCTCGGCGAAGAAAAGCCGCGCTAACGGCTACTTGAGGGGCGCCGGCTCCTGCACTGTCGGCACCTGGCCGGCCTTCGACGCCGGCTGCACCGTGGGCACCGTGCGCTGCGCGGACTGGTGCGCCGGCGCTTCGCCCTCGGCGTCGAGGTGCGGCACCGTTTCGCTGAAACTTCCGCGGCCACGCGCCGCGCGCTCATCCACGTAAATCAGCTCGTGCTTGCCGATCAGCACGACGTCGCCGTCGTTGAGGTGATGGCGGCGGACGCGGTTGGATTTCACGTAAATCCCGTTGGTACTGTTGAGGTCCTCGATCACGCAGGAAAGCGCCGTGGTGATCACCTGGCAGTGATGACGGCTGATGAAGCGACTGTCGATCTGCACGTCGTTGTCGGGAATGCGCCCGATGATGACCCGGCCGATGCGCAGGCTGATTTCCTGCACCGTGCGCCCGTCGGTCGCCACCAGCAGACGGCCCATTGCGGCGCCCGGCTCGGGAGTCGCGGCGGGCACCGCGGCGGGCGCCGCGCCGAGCGCCGCGCCGAGCGCCGCGGCGGGCGCCGCGCCGGGCGCTGCGCCGCCGGCCTCGGGGGGCTGCGGCTGGGGGCGCGCGGAGTACTCGACCCACTGCAGCTCGCGCACCGCGCTGATGATGTCCGCGCGCGTGACCGTGCTGCGATCCGAGGTGTAGGCGGCCATCATGGCGGTATCGCACAGCGTATTGACCAGTCGCGGTACGCCGCCGCAGTAGCGAAACACCTCGGCGAAGGTATCGGCGGCGAAAATCTCGCGGTCCCCGGCTCCGGCGACGTCCAGCCGGTGCTGAATGTAGCTGCGCGTTTCCACCTCCGACAGCGTATGCAGGTGGAAGCGCAGCCGCACGCGCTGCATGAGCTGGGCGAGCTCGGGCGCGTCGAGCTTGTCGTTGAGCTCGGGCTGTCCGGCGAGAATGATCCGCAGCACCTTGTCCTTGGTGGTCTCCACGCCCGACAGCAGGCGGATTTCCTCCAGCACGCGCATGGTGAGGTTCTGTGCCTCATCGACGATCAACAGCACCTTGCGCCCGGCGGCGTACTGCTCGACCAGGAAGTTGTTGACCGTGCTGATGAGCTCGGCCTTGCGCATCTTGAAGGGCGAGAAGCCGAACTGCACCAGCACCGCCTGCAGGAAGTCGATGGCCGATACCTGCGTCTGGTTGATCTGCGCCACCACCACGTCCGCCGGCACTTCCTTGAGGAAGGATTCGATCAGCGTGGTCTTGCCCGAACCGATCTCCCCGGTGATCACCACGAAGCCGTCGGTGAACCAGATGGTCGATTCCATGTACGCCTTGGCGCGGGCGTGCTGCTTCGACAGGTACAGGAACTGGGGGTCCGGGCTCAGCCGGAACGGCAACTCCTTGAGCTTGAAGGGTTCCAGATACATGCTTGTTGGCTCGCAGCCGATGTTACGGGATGCGAACGCCGACGGCCAAATCCTTGAGCAGGCGTCGCGCGCGAGCGTCACGCCGGGCGGGGGTCGGCTCGACGACGGTGCAGTGACCCACCTTGCGCCCGGGGCGCCCCTCCTTGCCGTAGTCGTGCAGGTGCACCCCTGCCAGCCCCAGCAGGGTTGCGCGTGGGGGCATCTGCCCGATGAGATTGATCATGGCGCTGTGCCCGAGCGCTCGCGTGGCGCCGAGCGGCAGGTCGAGGATGGCGCGCAGGTGATTCTCGAACTGACTGGTGGCGGCGCCCTCGATGGTCCAGTGTCCGGAGTTGTGCACGCGCGGCGCCATCTCGTTGGCGATGAGCCGGCCGCGGCGCACGAAGAACTCGATGGTCAGGATGCCGGTGTAACGAAAGTGCGCCAGCACGCGCGTGAGATAGCGCGCGGCCAGACGCTGCCAGCGCGGCGGGCCGAAAGGCGCGCAGGTGAGTCGCAGGACACCAGCGCCGTGGACGTTGCCGCACAGCGGATAGACCGCGAGCTGGCCGCTGACGCTGCGCGCCCCGATGATCGACGCCTCGCAATCAAACGGGATCCATTCCTCGTACAGCAGCGGCGCCGCGCCCAGGGCGCTCCAGGCCCGCCGGGCGTCCGCGGCCGTGCGGATCACGGCCTGACCCTTGCCGTCGTAGCCGAGCCGGCGCGTCTTGAGGACACCGGGCAGGCCGATGGCGGCGATGGCGCGTGTCAGCTGCGCGCGTGAGCTCACGGCGCGCCAGCGGGTGGTGGGGATCGCGAGGCGCTCGAACAGTCGTTTCTCGGCCACCCGGTCCTGGCCGGCGGCGAGCGCCGCGATCGGCGGACAGATACGCGCGCCGTGCAGGCGCGCCACGGCGCGCAGGCTCGCAACCGACACGTTCTCCCAGTCGAAGGTCAGGACCTCACAGCGCCGCGCGAGACGGCCGAGGAGCGCGCGGTCGGTGAAGGCGCCCTGCAGCAGGGGGGCGACCCGGCCCGCGGGCGCCTGGCGCGAGGGGTCCAGACACAGGAAGTCGAGCCCGAGCGGATAGCCCGCCAAAGCGAGCATGCGGCCGAGCTGGCCGGCGCCCACGATGCCGACCGTCATGTGCGCGGTGTCGCGCGCGGATCCGGGTTGCCGAGCACGCCGGCGGTCTGGCGTTCGCGATAGGCTTCCAGCGCCGTGGCGATGGCGGGGTGGCGGTTGGCGAGGATCGCTGCCGCACACAGCGCGGCGTTGGTCGCCCCCGCTGCGCCGATCGCGAACGTCGCCACCGGCACGCCGGCCGGCATCTGCACGATGGACAGCAGTGAATCCAGTCCCCCCAGGGACTTCGACTGCACCGGTACGCCGAGCACCGGCAGGATCGTCTTGGCGGCGGTCATGCCGGGCAGGTGCGCGGCACCGCCGGCGCCGGCGATCAGCACCTCGAGTCCCCGCTCGCGTGCCCCGGAGGCGTATTCGAACAGCAGGTCGGGGGTACGGTGCGCGGACACGACGCGCACCTCGTAGGGGATCGCGAGCTTGTCCAACGCCTCCGCGGCGGACTGCAGCGTCTCCCAGTCGGACGATGAGCCCATGATGATGCCGACGAGCGGTTTCATCACGGCATTGTATCGAACAATGTGCGCAGCGCGCGAAACAGCTCTCTGGCCGCCGCGCCGGCGCCGGCGGTGCGGCGGCGCTCAGCCTGGGCGGCGCTGACACGCCGGGCCCATTGAGCTCGATCGAGATCCGGTCGCCAGCGCGCCAGCTCCGCCAGGGCCGTGGGCCCTTCAGCGATCAGCCGCTCGCGCCAGGCGCTGACGCGCTTGAAACGCTCGCTCTCGCGCGCGGCACGTTCGCTGTGGGCGGCGAGCGCGGCGCGGATCGGCTCCAGGTCCACCGCGCGCATCAGCTTGCCGATGTACTGGCGCTGGCGCGCCGCCCCCGCGCGGCTGGTGATGTGGCGCGCCGCGCGGATCGCCTCCCCCAGAGCCTCCGGCAGCTGCAGCGCCTCGAGCTCCGCCTCGCGCAGGCGCACCAGCGCCTCGCCCAGGTCCTGGGCGGCGTGAGCCGCGCGCTTGCGCGCGCTCTTGCTGGGAGGTCGCGGGGTCTCGTCGGCATCTTCGCGGTCGTGCGGTGCGGCGGTCACGGGCGGCTCGTTGCTGCGCTCACCGCTGCGGTGCCAGGCGGTGAGCTACAATTTAAGCCTAACGCTCACGCGAATCACACACCATGCAACCACCGCCCGCATCCGGGGCAACCCGGCAACTCGCCGACGTCGCCAGTCTCGCGCTCGAGGAAGCGCGCCGCCAGGGCGCGTCGCAGTGCGAGGCCGACGCCTCGCTTGCCCAGGGGCTGTCGGTGAGCGTGCGGCTGCGCGAGGTCGACACGCTCGAGTATCAGCGCGACCGCGGCCTCGGAGTGACCGTCTACTTCGGGCAGCGCAAGGGCTCGGCGAGCACCGCGGACCTGGCGGCTGCCGCGGTGCGCGAGACGGTGGAAAAGGCCTGTGCGATCGCCCGTTACACCGCCGAGGATCCGTATGCCGGGCTGGTGGACCCCGGCGCGCTGGCCCGCGAGATCCCCGATCTCGATCTCGATCACGCCTGGGACCTCACCCCGGAGCGCGCGATCGAGCTGGCGCGCGAATGTGAGTCCGCGGGCCTGGGTGTAGACCCGCGCATCACCAACTCCGAGGGCGCCTCCGTGAGCAGTCAGCGCCACACGGGTGTCTACGGCAACTCGCTCGGCTTTCTCGCCGGCTACTCGGCCAGCAGCCATTCGGTCAGCTGCTCGCTCGTCGCACAGGCCGGCGATGACATGCAGCGCGACTACTGGTTCACCATCGCGCGCGACCCGGCGGAGCTGGAAACCGTCGCCGCCGTCGGCCGCACCGCAGGTGTACGCGCTGTGGCGCGGCTCGGTGCGCGCCGGCTCAGCACCCGCAAGGTCCCGGTGGCCTTCACGCCCGACATGGCGCGCGGCCTGTTCAGACACTTCGTCGGCGCGATCAGCGGCACCAGCCAGTACCGCAAGTCCTCGTTCCTGCTGAACGCGGCCGGCGAGCAGATCTTTCCGGCGTTCCTGCAGATGCAGGAGCGGCCCCACATCCGCAAAGGCCTCGCCAGCAGCCCGTTCGACCAGGAGGGCGCCGCCACGCGCGATCGCGAGCTGGTGCGCGACGGGGTGCTCAGCGGCTACGTGCTCAGCAGCTATTCCGCGCGGCGCCTGGGGCTGACCACCACCGGCAACGCCGGGGGCGTTCACAACCTCATCGTGAGCAGCGCGCAGGGAGCGCTGGATGCAGCGGGGTTCCTCAAGCGCCTGGACACCGGGCTCCTGGTGACCGAGTTGATGGGACAGGGCGTGAACGGCGTGACCGGGGACTACTCGCGCGGCGCGAGCGGTTTCTGGGTGGAGCGCGGCGCCATCGTGTACCCGGTGCACGAGATCACCATCGCCGGGAACCTGAGGCCCATGTACCGGCACATCGTGGCGCTGGGCGACGATCGTGACGTGCGCGGCGGCATCCACACCGGCTCGCTGCTGCTCAGCGAGATGACGATTGCCGGGGAGTGAGCTGCAGCGCCGGCCGCGCGGCTTCATCGACCAGGTCGCGTAGCGTGAGCTCGCCGCAGCGATGGCGGCGCGCGTCCTCGACACCCGCCAGCAGCCGGTCGACCGCAGGGATGGGCAGGTTGCGGGGCGCGACGTGGCCGCTGCCGCCATGGCGCGCGATGTCGAGTATCTCGTACACGCTGATGCGCCCGAGGTCGCGCGCCGGGACCAGCTCGTCGTAGTCGGTGACGATCAACAGTCCCGCGCGCTCGAGCGTCGCGGCCATCTGCGCCACCGCGATGCCGGGCAGGCCCAGCTCGGTGGCGAGGCGATTCACGCTCCAGCGCCCTCCGCCTGCGACATGCGTGCGGCCCACGAAGTACATCAACTTCAGCGCCAGCTGCTCGAGCTCCACGCTCGAGAGCCGCAGCTGCTGCAGCCCGAGCCGCAGGTAGGTGGGGTTCTGCACGTAGAACGACAGCTGCGCACCGGCGAGCAGGATCAGCCAGCCGAAATACGTCCACAGCAGCGCCGCCACCACGACCGCGAATCCGGCGTACACGAGGGTGAGACGCGTGGAGTACACGACGAACGCGGTGAACATCTTGCCGACCGCGGCCCACAGGATGCCGCCCACCAGCGCCCCGATGAGCGCCGCGCGCCACTGCACGCGCGTGTTGGGAATCATCATGTAGAGCGCGGTGAAAAACGCCGTGACCATCACGTAAGGCGCCAGAGCGATACCCGTGCCGCGCAGGCGCTGCAGCAGCGGCAGGTGCACCACCTCCTGCACCGGCGCGCTCGCGAGCGCCGCGTGCGACAGGCCCACGAAGCCCACGAGCAGCACCGGGCCGGCGATGAGCAGGCTCGTGTACTCGGCGAGCCGCCGCGCGAGGCTGCGCGGCTGGTCCACGTGCCACAGGAAGTTGAAGCTGTCCTCGACCTTCTTGATGGTGCCGAGCAGCGTCCAGGCGAGCAGCGCCAGGCCCAGCGACCCCACCACGCCGCTGCTGACGTGGCTGGCGAACTGCAGCACGCGCGCGGTGAGCTCCTGCGCCGCCGCACCGCCCACCGGGCGGAAGAGCTCGTAGACGATCGGCTCCAGGTCGCGGCGCCCGCCGAAGATCTTGAGTACGGCGAAACTGAAGGCAAGCAGCGGGATGAGCGACAGCAGCGTCGTGTACACCAGACTCATGGCACGCAGGTTGATTTCCCCGCGCGCCAGGTCACGCACCACCGCATACGGGTAGCGCAGTACGCGCAGGCCTCCCCCGAGCATGCCGGCGCGCACCGAGGCCGGCCCGAAGAAGCACCAGTCGAGAAAGCCCCAGATGCGCATCCACATGCCTTGAGGATACAGTGCTCACCGCCTTTACGGTGCGGTGCCCCATGACGGCAATTTCAGGATTTCCACAGCGGATCGTGTGCCTGACCGAGGAGACGACCGAGACGCTGTACCGGCTCGGCGAGGAGTGGCGCATCGTCGGTATCTCGGGCTTCACCGTGCGCCCGCCACGCGCGCGCCGCGAAAAACCGCGGGTTTCCGCTTTCACCAGTGCCCGCACCGACCGCATCGTGGCGCTGCAGCCCGATCTGGTGCTGGGGTTCTCCGATCTGCAGGCCGACATCGCCGCCGAACTGGTGCGTGCCGGCCTCGAGGTGCACGTCTTCAATCACCGCAGCGTAGCGGACATCCTGCGCATGATCCGCACGCTCGGCGGCATGATCGGCTGCGAGGGCAAGGCGCAGGCGCTGGTGGATGAGCTGAGCGCGGGACTGGCGCAGGTGCGCGAGCGGGCGGGGGCCCTGGCGCGCCGTCCGCGCGTGTATTTCGAGGAATGGGACGATCCCATGATCAGCGGCATCCAGTGGGTGTCCGAGCTCATCCAGCTTGCCGGGGGCGAGGAGTGCTTCCCCGAGCTTGCGCGCGAGGGGCTGGGACGCAACCGCATCATCGCCGATCCGCTGGAAGTGCCGCGCCGCGCTCCCGACATCGTGCTCGGCTCGTGGTGCGGCAAGAAGTTCCAGCCGCAGCGCCTGGCTGCGCGGCCCGGCTGGGACGCCATCCCCGCGGTGCGCGACGGCTACGTGCGCGAGATCAAGTCATCGCTCATCCTGCAGCCGGGGCCGGCGGCGCTGACCGATGGCGTGCGCGCGATCCAGGGCATCATCGAGGAGTGGGCGCGACGCGCCTAACTCATGCCGCGACGCTCGCGGATCAGCTCGTAGGCTTCGATGATCTGCTGCGTGCGCTGCTTGGCGTGCGCCATCATCGATTCCGGCAAGCCGTTCGCCTTGAGCTTGTCGGGATGATGGCGGTGCAGCTGCCGGCGGTAGGCCTTGACGACCGTCTCATCGCTCGCGCCCGCGCTGGTCTCGAGCACGCGATAGGCCTCCTCGAGCGAGCGGTCGCGTGCCGGGGCGCCACGCGCCTCACCCGGGCGAGGGCCGCCACGCTGGATGCGCAACACCGCCTCGACGTGCGCCAGCTCGAGGGGCGAGATCCCCAGTGCGGCGGCGATCCGCGTGACCAGAGGCCGCACCGGGCCTTCCAGACCGTTGCCGGCGAGCGCCGCGCGCACCTGGATCTCGAGGAACACGCGCAGCAGGTCCGGCCGCCCGCGGCAGGCGCGTCTGAGGGCGGCGAGCTCGCCGCCGAGGTCGAATGCGGGGAGCTTGCCGGCGCTGAAGCAGGCGATCGCCTCGCGCACCTGCGGGCCATCGAGGCGCAGCTCGCCCATGACGGCGCGCGCGGCGGAGATTTCCAGCTCCGACACGCGGCCGTCGGCCTTGGCGAGACAGCCCATGACACGGAAGGTGGCGCGGAAGAAGCGCTCGCCGATCGCAGCGACGTCCTCGCCTGCGAACGGCCCCGCCTGCAGCTCCTCGCCGTGCTCATCGAACTGATGCCCGAGCAGCACGCCGAGCGCGGCCCCGATCGGACCGAGCGCGACCGCACCCAGCAGCCCGCCGGTGAGTTTGCCGATCCATTTCATTCTCATGGCTTGCGCGTCGCGCCCGCAGGGTGTCGCAGGCCCAAAGGGCCGCTATAGTACCAAGCGCATGCCGGCGCCCGTCGTTTACCGCACCGAACTCACCGGCCTTGCCCGCATCCACGAGGGCAAGGTGCGCGACATCTACGCACTCGATGACGACACGATGCTCATCGTGACCACCGACCGGCTGTCGGCTTTCGACGTGGTGCTGCCCGATCCGATTCCCGACAAGGGGCGGGTGCTGAACGGCATCTCCAATTTCTGGTTCGCGCGCACCCGGCACCTGGTGCCCAATCACCTGACGGGCCGGGAGCCAGCGGAGGTGGTCAGGGACGAGCGGGAACGCGCCCTGCTGGCCGGACGGGCGGTGATCGTGCGGCGCCTGCAGGCGCTGCCCATCGAGGCGGTGGTGCGCGGCTATCTGATCGGCTCGGGCTGGAAGGACTACCAGGCGAGCGGGCGCGTGTGCGGCATCGCCCTGCCTCGGGACCTCAAGCTGGCCGGACGCCTGCCGCAGCCGCTGTTCACGCCGGCGACCAAGGCGCGCATCGGTGCTCACGATGAGAACATCAGTTTCGAGGAAGTCGCCGCGCTCATCGGGGCGGAGCTTGCCGCCGCGGTACGCGACACCGCGCTGGCACTGTACGGGTTCGCGGCCGAGCACGCGCGCAGCCGCGGCATCCTCATCGCCGACAGCAAGTTCGAATTCGGCCTCGACAGCCAAGGCAGACTCACGCTCATCGACGAGGTGCTGACGCCGGACTCCTCGCGCTTCTGGCCCGCCGACAGCTATCGCGCGGGCGTGAGCCCGCCGAGCTTCGACAAGCAGTTCGTACGCGACTACCTGGAGACGCTCGACTGGAACAAGCAGGCGCCGGGACCGAAACTGCCACCCGAGATCATCGCGCGCACCACCGACAAGTACCGCGAGGCGCTCGCGCGCCTGACCGGCTGAAGGAGGTTTACACTGTGGTCATGGTGCCCGCGTGGATCGCCCCGTCGATTCTGTCCGCCGATTTCGCCCGGCTCGGAGCGGAGGTCGATGCGGTGCTCGAGGCCGGCGCCGATCTCATTCACTTCGACGTGATGGACAACCACTACGTGCCGAACCTCACCGTCGGTCCGATGGTGTGCGAGGCGCTGCGCCGGCACGGCGTCGAGGCGCCGATCGACGTGCACCTGATGGTCCGCCCGGTCGATCGCATCGTGCCGGACTTCGCCGCCGCCGGCGCCACGTTCATCACCTTTCACCCGGAGGCCTCCGAGCACGTCGATCGCACCATCGGCCTGATCCGCGAGCACGGCTGCCGGCCGGGACTGGTGTTCAATCCCGCCACGCCGCTCGACTATCTCGACTACACGCTCGAGCTGCTCGACATGGTTCTCATCATGTCGGTGAATCCCGGCTTTGCCGGTCAGCAGTTCATTCCGAACGCCTTGCGCAAACTCGCCGCGGCGCGCGCCCGCATCGACAGCGCCGGCCGCGCCGTGCGCCTCGAGGTCGATGGCGGGATCAAGACCGACAACATCCGTTCCGCAGCGCAGGCCGGAGCGGACACGTTCGTCGCCGGATCGGCGATCTTCGGCAGTGGCGACTACGCTCAGACTATCCGGGAGATGCGGCGCCAGATCGCCGCGTGAGGCGCTGGGTGCTGGGGCGGTGCGGGGTGCGGCGCTCAGGGATGAGCCGCGGGTTTCGCGCTACTCGGGCTCGTCCTCGTCGTCATCATCATCCTCTTCGTCGTCGAGGTCGAGCTGGCTCGTGGCCTTGGTGGCGGCCGCCGCCGCCGGCTTCGCGGGCACGATGACCGGGCGGGTCTTCATCTTCGGCCGGGCGTTGAAGACCACGATGGTCTTGCCGGTGGCGCGCAACAGGCCCTGCTCCTCCAGCACCTTGAGCACCCGGCCCGCCATCTCGCGCGAGCAGCCGACCAGGCGCGAGAGTTCCTGACGGCTGACCTTGATCTGCATGCCTTCCGGGTGCGTCATGGCGTCCGGTTCGCCGCACAGATCCATGATGGCGTGAGCCACGCGGCCGGTCACATCGACGAAGGCGAGATCGCCCAGCTTGCGGTTGGTGCGGTCGAGGCGCGTGGCCAGTTGTGTGGCGAGCTCAAACACCAGCCCGGGGCTCTCCGCGGCGATCTGCCGGAAGCGCGGGTAAGTCATCTCCGCGAGCTCGCACTGGTTGCGCGTGCGGACCCAGGCGCTGCGTGTCGGCTGTTCGTAGAACAGGCCCATCTCGCCGAAAAACTGCCCGCGGTTGAGGTAGGCCAGCACCATTTCGTTGCCTTCCTCGTCCTCGATCATCACTTCCACCGAACCGCTGATGATGTAGTAGAGGACGTCCGGCAGGTCGCCGGCGTGAATGACGACGGTCTTGGAGGGGACCGCGCGGATGCGACAGTAACTCAGGAACCGGTTGATCGCCGGAATCTCGCTTAAGGGCTTGATGTTCTCTTCCATACCGGCTCCCGGGAGATATACAACCTTCAAAGACTCATCAAACCCAGTAGGCAGTGCCTGTCATGACACGGGCCGTGTACCGCATGAGCGCGCACACCGGTGCGGGCAGGGGGGCGCCGCCGGCAGTCGCGGCCGCCGCGCCATGCGCGATCTCCTCCGCCCTCATGGTCTGCAGTATCGCACGGCTGCGAGCGTCGCCTGCCGGGAGTCTGCCGAGGTGAGCATCGAGGTGCCCCTCGACCTGACGCTCGGTCTCGGCCACGAACCCAAGGCTGGCTCGATCCCCGAGCAGTGCGGCGGCGGCGCCGATGGCGAAGGATCCGGCGTACCAGAGCGGATTGAGGAGACTCGGCCGCGCGGCGAGCTCCTGCAGGCGCGTCTCACACCACGCGAGATGATCGGATTCGGAGCGCGCCGCGGCCATCAGCATGTCGCGTGTCGCGGCGGAGCGGGCGACGAAGGCCTGGCCGTGATAGAGGGCCTGGGCGGCGAGCTCCCCGGCGTGGTTGACGCGCATGAGGGCCGCGCTGGCACGGCGTTCCGCAGCCGGCAGGCCGGGCGCCGGGTCCGAACCGCCCGGGACGGGCCGGGATGTCCTGGCCGGCGCAAAGACCGAGCGCAGTCCACGGTCAAGGGCGGCGACGGCACAGTCGAGAGGGCGACCGGACTCCATAATCTGCGTCCTCTATTATAGGGGAATCCGGACTGGCAGACCCTCGGCGGGGCACCGCTTAGGCCTCTCAGGGGCCACTTCCCCGCGCCTTTGCATTGGCGCACCTGCTTGAGTACACTTCCCCGCCTTTTTTCGGCCCCGGCCGTCCCAGGGTTCTCCCCGACGGCGGCGCACCGCCACGAGTGACCTATGAAGACCGTATTTGCCAGGCCCGGTACCGTCCGGGGCGATTGGTTCGTCGTCGACGCCAGCGACAAGACGCTCGGGCGGCTGGCCTCGCAGATCGCTCATCGCCTCAAGGGCAAGCACAAGGCTGACTACAGCCCGCACGTGGACATGGGCGACCACATCGTGGTGGTCAATGCGCAGAAGATCCGTGTCACCGGGCGCAAGCTCTCCGACAAGATCTACTACCACCATACCGGCCATATCGGCGGCATAAAGTCGATCGCTCTGGAGAAGCTTCTCAGCGAGCACCCCGAGCGCGTGATCGAGTTCGCGGTCAAGGGCATGTTGCCGAAGAACCCGCTCGGCCGGCGCATGTTCAGGAAGCTGCACGTGTTTGCCGGCGGCGAGCATCCCCACAAGGCGCAGCAGCCGAAGCCGCTCGAGATTCAATAGGACCGTACATGCCAGCGACCCAGCAGAATCACTACGGAACCGGGCGTCGCAAGACCGCGACGGCGCGCGTGTACCTGAAGCCCGGCAGCGGGCGCATCACGGTGAACGACCGTTCGCTCGAAGAGTTCTTCGGCCGCGAGACCGGCCGAATGATCGTGCGCCAGCCGCTCGAGGCGGTGAAGCTGATCAGCAGTTTCGATATCGCCGTCAAGGTCGACGGCGGCGGCATCACCGGCCAGGCGGGCGCGATCCGTCACGGTATCACCCGCGCGCTCATCGAGTACGACGAGAGTCTGCGCAAGCCGCTGCGCGCTGCGGGCTTCGTGACGCGCGATGCGCGTGAAGTCGAGCGCAAGAAGGTCGGACGCCGCAAAGCTCGCCGCGGTCCGCAGTACTCGAAGCGTTAAGCCCGGGGGCTTGCGCTTCGGCACACGGAGCTCCGCGCTCGCCCGCCCGAATTTGTATCCCGCCCTACTGGGGGATCGTCTAGTGGTAGGACAACGGACTCTGACTCCGTTTACCTAGGTTCGAATCCTAGTCCCCCAGCCAAATGAACAGGGCCCGTCAAGGTGACGGGCCCTTTTTCATCTCCAGGCCGGAAGTCGCAGCGGACTAGGATGAGAACCGCCGCGGTGGCCTCAGGTTCGGCGTTTGCTAGCGGGTCTGCACGCCCTGTGCGGTGCCGACCAGCAGCACGTCCGCGGGGCGGGCCGCGAACAGTCCGACGGTCACCACGCCCGTAATCTGGTTGAGCTCACGCTCGAGCGCGACCGGATCGGCGATGCTGAGATCGTGTACGTCGAGGATGTAGTTGCCGTTGTCGGTGACGAACCCCTGGCGCCAAAGCGGTCGGCCGCCGCGCGCGGTGAGCTGCCGGGCGACCAGCGTGCGCGCCATGGGGATGACCTCGATCGGCAACGGGAAGCGGCCGAGCGTTGTGACCATCTTGGTGTCGTCAATGATGCACACGAAGCGCTGCGCGGCCGCGGCGAGGATCTTCTCGCGGGTGAGGGCGCCGCCGCCACCCTTGATCAGATGCCGGGCGGCAGTCGCCTCATCGGCGCCGTCGACGTAGAGGGCGAGGTCGGGGAGCTCGTTCAGATCGACGACCGCCAGACCTGCGGCGCGCAGCCGTGCGGTGCTCGCCTGCGAGCTGGACACGGCGCTGCGCACACGACCGGGATTGGCGGCGAGGGCATCGATGAACAGGTTCACCGTGGAGCCGGTGCCGACGCCGATCGTGACGCCGCTCGCCACCAGTTCCAGCGCCGCCAGCGCCGCGCGCCGCTTGTTTGCGTCAGCATCCGTCGCCATCAAAGCCCCCGTGAGCGAGTGACTTCCAGAAACGACTGTGCCCGCGTCAGCAGCGGGCACAGTCTTCGAATACGACTCGGCGGCCACTTTCGCGACCGCCGAGTTAAGGCCTATTTCTTCTTGGCAGCTTTCTTCTTGGCCTTCTTCTTTGCCTTCGCCATGTTGGCTCTCCAATTTGACGGGTTAGTCCGGGGTCCGAGTATATACACGCGAATCGAAATTACAAGCGAGCACACGGTGGAGTGTGATAGGGCGAGCCGCGCATGACGACTCACGAACCGCGCGCGGCGCTCTCGCGAGTCACTCGAGCGAGAGGATGAACTTCCAGTGCGCCGCTTCCACCGGCGTGATCGACAGTCGATTCCCGGGGCGCAACAGCGCCATGCCCTTGAGTTCCTTGCCGGCATGCGCTCGCAGCTCTTCGAGCGCGATGGTACGCGCGAGGCGGCGCTTCAACTGCACGTCCACCATGAACCAGCGCGGATTGCCCGGATCGCTGTCGCGATCGTAGTGGTGGTGCTTGCGATCGAAGGCGGTGGGATCGGGGTAGCCCTGCTTCACGATCTGCATGACGGCGACGATGCCCGGCAGCGCGCAGCTGGAATGGTAGAGAAACGCCTGATCCCCCCGGCGCACCTCATCCCGCAGCATGTTGCGCGCCTGAAAGTTGCGCACGCCGTCCCACGCGGTGGTGCTGCGCGGGGCGGCGGCGAGATGCTCGAGGCCGAAGGTGCCGGGCTCGGTCTTCATCAGCCAGTAGCGCATCGGATGATCCCCTCTTCGGTCACCACCGCATCCATCAGCACATCGTGGGCCGCGGCCGTGATGTGCTCGAGCTGCTGGAAGCCATAGGCGAGGCCCACCAGGCGCGGCGCGTACCAGGCGCTGCGCCAGCGCCGGAAGGCGAACGCGCGGTCATAATAGCCACCGCCGGTTCCGAGGCGCACGCCGCGCCGATCGAATCCCACCAGCGGCAGGAACACCACGTCCAGCCAGCGCGCGCCGATCGTGGCCGCCGTTGCGGGCTCGCCAATCCCCAGGCGGTTAGGCCGCAGCGGGCCGCGCATTTCCACGAACCGCATGGCGCGCGAAGCACGCCGCCGGTCGATGCGCGGCAGGTAGAGACGGCAGCCGCGCTCCTGCGCCAGCGCGATGAGCGGGGCCGTGTCGAGCTCATCGGGCAGTGCGGCATACACCGCGATGCGCCAGTGTGAGCGCAGCGGCAGGGCCCGGTCGACGTTGCGCGCCACGAGGAGCGAGGCGCGTTGGCGCTCGCGTGCCGGCACGCTGCGGCGCCGGGCCACGAGGCTCGCCCGCAGTTGTCTGCGGGCGCCCCCTGGTGAGGATTCAGGTAGCGCCACCCGCATGTGCCGGTGCGGACCGTTGCTCTCGAACCAGAGCAACAAGTGGGACGAGCTGCGGCAGGTAAGGCTTTCCGCTCAAAGGCGGACTTGCACAGCGCTGCGCGCAAGCCGGAAGTCCCGAGGGTGTTTCAATTAGGGTCCGAGGTAACCCGGCCCACTTGTCGAACACCGCAGGCGACGCCACGAGCACTCTACACCAAGGATAGGTGGCGCGCCCAAGCTAAACGGCGGGCCGCGGCCTGCGTCACAGCTCGAGTTGCTGGCCCTTGCCGAGCACGCCTTCGACACGCTCGCGCAGCGCGCGCACCCGGCCGCCCACACCGCTGTCAACCCGTGACTCGCGATCCTTCACCCGCAGGTACTCGTGCGCCAGATTGAGCGCGGCCATGACGGCGATGCGGTCCAGGCCCACGACCTTGCCGCTGTCGCGGATCTCACGCATGCGCGCATTGAGGAACTCGGCGGCATCCAGCAGCGCAGAACGCTCCTCGTAGGGGCAGGCGACCACGTATTCCTTCTCCATGATGCGGACACTCACCCGCGCCTGATCCTGGTGGCTCATGCGCCGTGCTCCAGGGTCTTCAAGCGGCCGATCATGGCCTCCACGCGCGTGCGCACCTGCTCGTTCTTGTGCACGAGCGCGGCGCGCTCCCCGGCGAGCGACTCGTGCCGCGCCCGCAGCGCGCGATTCTCCTCCTTCAGGTGCTCGAGGCTCGTGATCAGCTCTTCGATGCGTTTGGTGAGCCGGGTGAGCTCGAGATCGAGTTGTGTTCTTGTCATGTCGCTCATGGCGGGGACTATAGAGCCGCGCTCTTCGTACGGTCAATTATAATGAGCCGTGCGCGCATGAATCAGCCCGACTACACCCACATCCAGCAACTGCTGACGCAGGCGCGCTCGCACGCCGACGCGGCCGAGGCGCACGGCACGCTGGCCGGTTGCCTGTGTGGCGCGGGCGGCTACCGCTTCGAGGACTGGCTGCGCGAGATCCTGCCCGAGGGGCGCGCGGAGCCTGCCGTGGCTGCCAGCCTGCACGCACTGTATGCGGCGACTGCCGACGCCCTGCTGCAGCCTGACATGGAGTTCGAACTGCTGCTGCCGGAGGACGGACAATCGATCGATACACGCACCGCGGCGCTGGCCCGGTGGTGCCAGGGATTTCTCTACGGCCTGGGCGCCGGTGCCATCCCGGACGCGAGCGAGCTGCCGGGGGAGGTTGGGGAGATCGTGCGCGACTTCGCCGAGATCACGCGCGCCGGGGTCGACGCCGGCCAGGAGGAGGAGTCGAACGAGGGCGCCTACGCGGAGCTGGTGGAATTCGTGCGGGTGGGCGTCCAGCTGCTGTTCGAGGAGCTGGCCGCCGCCCGCCGGCCGCCGGCGCCGTCCGCGGCGCCCCTGCACTGAAGGGCGCAGCTCATGGCGAAAGACGAGTTTGCGCGCCGCCGCCGCCAGTTGATGCGCCTGATGGGACGCGACTCCATTGCCGTCCTGCCCGCAGCCCCGGTGCGGCACCGGAACAGCGACGTCGAGTATCCGTACCGCCAGGACAGCGACTTTCACTACCTCACCGGCTTCGGCGAGCCTGAAGCGGTGGCGGTACTCGTGCCCGGCCGGCCGCAGGCCGAGTACATCCTGTTCGTGCGCGAGCGTGATCCGACCCGCGAGACCTGGGATGGGCGCCGCGCGGGCCCCGCCGGCGCCGCGCGGGACTACGGGGCGGACGATGCCTTCCCCATCACCGATATCGACGAGATCCTGCCCGGGTTGCTGGAGAACCGCACCCGCGTGTTCTACACCATGGGGGCATACGCGGATTTCGACCAGCGCGTGGTCGGCTGGGTCAATGCTCTGCGCACCCAGGCGCGCAACGGGCGCCACCCGCCGCAGGAGTTCGTGGCGCTCGATCACGTGCTGCACGACATGCGGCTCTACAAGTCGCGGCACGAGCTCGCGCTGCTGCGCGCTTGCGCGCGCATCGCCGCGCGAGCACACCAGCGGGCGATGCGCTTCTGCCGCCCCGGCGCCACCGAATATCAGGTGATGGCGGAGCTGCTGCACGAATTCCGGCGCCACAATGCCGACACCGCCTACCACCCGATCGTGGGCGGCGGCCGTAACAGCTGCATTCTGCACTACCGGGAGAACAACCAGCCGCTCGCCGACGGGGATCTGTTGCTGGTGGACGCGGGTTGCGAGCTCGAGTGCTATGCCTCCGACATCACCCGCACCTTCCCGGTCAACGGTCGCTTCACCCCCGAGCAGCGCGCGGTCTACGAAGTAGTGCTGGAGGCCAACCAGGCGGCGATCGCGCGTGCGCGCTCCGGCAACCACTGGAACGAGCCGCATGAGACGGCGGTGCGGGTCATCACCCAGGGACTCGTGAAGCTCGGGCTCCTCAAGGGTCGGGTCGCCGCGCTCATTCGCAGCGGCGCCTACCGGCGCTTCTTCATGCACCGTACGGGTCACTGGCTCGGCCTGGACGTGCACGACGTCGGCGACTACAAGGTAGGCGATGAGTGGCGGGTGCTCGAGCCGGGCATGGTGATGACCATCGAGCCGGGGATCTATCTGCCCGCCGGCGCCCGCGGCGTCCCCAGGCGCTTCCGCAATATCGGCATTCGCATCGAAGACGACGTGGTGGTGACGCGACGCGAAGCGGAGGTGCTCACCGCGCGCGCACCCAAGGATGCCGATCAGATCGAAGCGCTCATGGCGCGCGGCTGAAGCATGGCAGCGGTCGCCCCCGCCACCGCTGCTGCGGAGGTCGACGTCGCCATCGTCGGCGGCGGTATGGTGGGTGCGAGCCTGGCCGCTGCGCTCTGGGGCACCGGGGTACGCGTGCTGCTCGTGGAGAGCGTGCCTTTCGGCACCGGCGCACAGCCGAGCTTCGATGAGCGCACCACGGCGCTCGGCAACGCCAGCCGCCGCATTTTCGAGGCGATCGGGGTGTGGCCCGCGATCGGCTCCGAGGCTGCCGCCATCCGCAGCATCCACGTGTCGGAAGCCGGGCGCTTCGGCTTCTCGCGCCTCACGGCATCGGAGCAGGGAGTCGATGCGTTCGGCTACGTCGTCGCCAACCGCGCGATCGGCGCCGCGCTGTGGCAGAAGCTCTCGAGTGCGAGCGCGCCGCAGCTTTTGCTGCGGATGCCGGCCCACGTGCAGGACCTCGAGATCGGCGACGCGCGCGTGCGCTTCACGCTCGAGCTCGGCTCCGGCGCCGCAGAGCAAATCGTGGCGCAGCTGGTGGTGGCCGCCGATGGCGCGCACTCGCAGATCCGCGCAGCCGCCGGCATCGCGGCGGACGTGGAGGATTACGACCAGGTCGCCGTGGTCGCCAACGTCGCCACCGACCGTGCCCACGAAGGCCGCGCCTTCGAGCGCTTCACGCGCGAAGGGCCGCTCGCGGTGCTGCCGCTGCATGACGGTACGTGGGCTGTGATCTGGGCCTGCCGCCCGGCGCACGCCGCCCGGCTGCTCTCGCTCGATGAGGCGGCCTATCTCGCGCGGCTGCAGGCGCAGTTCGGCTGGCGCGCCGGGCGCTTCGTCGCCGCCTCCCGCCGCGGCTCCTATCCGCTCAGACTCACGCGCGCCGCGACCACGGTGGGCGTGCGCACGGTGCTCATCGGCAACGCCGCCCAGGCGCTGCACCCGGTTGCCGGCCAGGGCTTCAATCTCGGGCTGCGCGATGCCGCCCTGCTGGCGGAAGTGCTCGCCAACACCGCAGGCGACGTGGGCTCGGCCGCGCTGCTGCGCCGTTTCGCGCAGTGGCGCGCGCGCGATCGCGAGGGCGTGGTGCGCTTCACGGACGGTCTGGTGAAGCTGTTCGCCGATCACCGGCCCGGGATGAGCCTGCTGCGCAATCTGGGGCTCCTGATGTTCGATCTCGCGCCACCTGCCAAGAGCGCACTCGCCCGCGTCAGCCTCGGGTTCGGCGGCCCGGCGCCGCGGCTCGCGCGTGGCCTGCCGGTGCGCCATGTTTGACGTTCTCGTGGTCGGCGGCGGCCCGGTGGGCGCGTGTCTCGGCGCGTTGCTTGCCGGTGGCGCCTGCAGCGGCGCCCGCGCGCTGTCGGTGGCGGTGCTCGAGCCCCGTCCGCCCGCACCGCTCCCCGCCGATGCCGCGCTCGAGGCGCGTGTCGTCGCGCTGTCGCGCGCCAGCGAGCACCTGCTGCGCAGCGCGGGCGCCTGGCGGGGTATCGCCGGGCCGCGCCTCTCGGCCTACGAGCGCATGCGCATCTGGCATGAGAGCGTGGCACCGGACAGCGAGGCGGTGCTGGTATTCGATGCCGCGGACGTGGGCGAGCCCAACCTGGGCTACATCGTCGAGAATCGCCTGCTGCAGGGCGCGCTGCTCGAGGCGTTCACGCAGGCTGGCGGACACCTCGAGCCAGCGTCGCTCGAGTCGCTCGAGATCACGGAAGCGGGGGTCGGCGTCGTCACCAACCGCGGCCGGCTCGCGACGCGCCTGGTCGTCGGGGCCGATGGCGCATCGTCGCGCGTCCGGCAGGCGGCTGGCATCGCCGCCGAGGTCGCCGGCTATCGACAGACGGCGATCATCGCGACGGTCGCCACCGCGCGGCCTCATGAGGCGACCGCGTGGCAGCGCTTCATGCGCGACGGCACGCTGGCCTTTCTGCCGCTCGCCGATGGCACGAGCTCTATCGTGTGGTCGGCGGACGATGAGCTCGCGGCGCGGCTCGTCGCAGCGAGCGACGACGCCTTCACTGCAGAGCTCGACCGCGCCTCGGATCGCGCGCTCGGCGCCACACGACTGCGCGGTACCCGCGTGTCGTTCCCGCTGCAGCGTCTCAACGCGCAGCACTACGTCGTGCCGCGCGTGGCGCTCACTGGAGATGCCGCGCACGTGGTGCACCCGCTCGCCGGGCAGGGCGTGAATCTCGGCCTGGCCGACGCCGCGGCGCTGGCGCAGCTGGTGCTGGCGGCAACGGCAGCGCGCGAGGATCCGGGTGCCTTCGGAGTGTTGCGCGCCTACGAGCGCTGGCGGCGCAGCGAGGTCGCGCTCATGAGCACGGCCATCGACGCCTTCGACCGCTGGCTCGCCCACGGCTCAGGACCCGTGGCGCGCGCGGCGCAGCACGGGCTCGCATGGGTCAACCGGAGTCAGGAGCTGCGGCGCTTCTTCATTCGCAGGGCGCTGGGCACCAGCGGGGAGCCGCCGAGCGCGGCGCACCTGCGCGGGTCGGGAGAGCACTGACCCGCATTTCGAACCTCTTTCTGCAGATAGTTGCGCTTGCAAGTAACCATCGCGTTCTGTGGGGCTACAGTGCGGGTCCAGGGAAATCAGGGCCTTAAGCCCGCGCTCGGGCTGAATATCGCAGCTCAACACTTACGTGCATGCGTAACTATCTCGCGTTGAACCATATCTTCCGCGCTCTCGCCGATCCGACGCGCCGGGACATTGTTGAGCTGCTTTGCGATCGTGACGCGCCGGTGACCTCCATTGCCGAGCCGCTGCCGATGTCGCTCGCAACCGTCACGCGGCACGTCCAGGCGCTCGAGAGATGGGGTTTGATCCGCACGCACAAGATCGGCCGCGTGCGCGTTTGCTGGCTCGAGCCGCAGGCTCTCGACCGGCTCGATCAGTGGGTCGCTTGCCAACGCAGCCGCTGGGAGCGGAGTCGGTCGAGAGTGTGAGCCCCTCCCGGTCGCCTGGGCGCCCGGAGAGGATCGCGTCGCGAGCCAGACGCCCAGCGCGGCGAACGCCAGACCTGCCACCTTGTACAGCGTCAGCGCATCGCCGAGGACAAAGTAATCGATCATGGCCGTCACCGGGGGCATCAGGAAGAACAGCGTCGCGACCTGGTTCACCGCACCCCGCCGCAGCAGCACGAAGAACAGTGCAAACGCGCCGAGCGAATTGACGCCGATCGCCCAGCCCAGAGTCCCGAAGAAAGCCGCGGAGAGGTCGCTGCGGAAACCCTCGTGGACGGCGAACGGCAGCAGCAGAAGAGCGGCCGCCAGGTGCTGCAGCGCCAGAGCGCTGCGCGGGTCCACGTCCGAGCCGTGACGCTTCTGGTACAGGGTGCCGGCGCTGATGGCGAGCAGACCGACGAGCACCGCGAGGTAGGCGCCGGGGCCGGCGCCATGGCCCGGACCGATGCGCTCGCCGACCGCGAGCGCAACTCCCGTGAACCCGAGCCCGAACCCGAGCCATTGCAGCGGACGGACCGCCTCACCGAAGAAAGCGAGCCCGAGGAGCGCCGTGACGATCGGCATCGTGCCGATGACGAGCGCGATGAGACCGACATTCACGCCGCGGTCCGCCGCCAGATACAAGGTGCCCAACTGCACGGCGAGCGACAGGGCGCCCACCACGGCGCTGTGCAGTGCCGTGCGCGCGCGGGGCCACGCCGCTGCGCTCAGTTGCGTGAGTACGGCGAAGATCAGCCCCGCCCCGCCGAAGCGCAGCACGAGCAGCGTGAACGGTGCGCCGTGATCGAGCGCGATCCTGGCCGCCGGAAAGCCGGTGCTCCACAGAATCACGAACGCGACACCGAGCAGTCCCGCCGGCACGCGCGCGCCCGCGAGGGTAGCGGCGGCCGGCGTGGCCGGGCCCGAGGGCTGCGGCTGCGATTGCAGGCTCATTGCCTCTCCTTGCGTGAGTTGACGCAGGCCAGCGTACGCATCGCACCGGATGCGATAAACCGGATAAAATGCAAATGACTATTGACAGAGTTGCAATAAACTCGTGGACCGTCTCGAGCAGCTGAGTGCCTTCGTCGAGGTCGCGCGCCGCCAGAGCTTCGCGCAGGCCGCGCGGCAGCTCGGGCGGCACGTCTCGGGCGTGAGCCGCGCGGTCGCGGCGCTCGAGAGCCGCCTCGGGGTGCGCCTGCTGCAGCGGACCACCCGCCGCGTCACGTTGAGCGACGCGGGGCGGGACTATTTCAAGCGCTGCGAGGCCCTGCTCGCGGAGTTCGACGGCGCCGATGCCGAAGTCCGTGAGCTCGCCGCCTCACTGCGGGGAACGCTTCGCGTCAGCGCCGCAACCGGAGCCGGCCAGACCCTGATCGCCCCGCTCGTGCCGCAATTCCTCGCCGCGCATCCCCTGATGAGGCTCGATCTGCAGCTCTCCAACCGCTACGTCGACCTCATCGAGGAGGGCTACGATCTCGCGCTGCGCGTCGGCACGCTGGCGGCCGATTCGCGCCTGGTCGTGCGCCGGCTCGCACCCACCCGGCGCGTGCTGCTCGCGAGCCCTGCTTATCTCGAGCGCCGCGGCAGCCCGCGCACCCCGCAGCAGCTGCGCGAGCATGCCTGTGTGGTGCTCGACATCGGTGCACGCCCGCAGCGCTGGGAGCTGCAGCGGGCCCGCACGCACACCGCGATCGACGTCAGCGGACCCTTGCACTCGAACAACGCGTTCGTGTTGCTCACCGCCTGCAAGGAGGGAGCGGGCATCGGCCTGCTGCCGGCATCGGTCGCAGGCGCCGACGTGCGCGGCGGTCAACTGCGCCACGTGCTGCCCGGCTGGGCGAGCGTAGAGCAGGGCATCTACGCGGTGTATCCGAGCGCGCGTTTCATCCCGGCCAAGGTGCGCGCGTTCGTCGAGTTCGTCGCGGCTCGGCTCTAACTCAGCGGTATGAGATCCACCTTCGCGGCGCACACGAAGTCGTTCTCCGACAGCCCGCGGATGGCGTGCGTGGTGAAGCTGACGCGGCAGTAGTTGTAGCCGACCTCCAGGTCCGGGTGGTGGTCCTCGATGTTGGCGATGTGCGCCAGCGCGTTCACGAAGCTCATGGTGCGGTAGAAGTCCCGGAAGGCGAACTCGCGCCGTAGGGCGCGCGCGTTTTCAGTCAGGGCCCAGGCGCCGGAGAGCTGCCCGAGCAGCTGCTGTGCCTGGGTGTGCGTCAGCGGCGCGGTGCCGCCCTCGCAGGGCTTGCATTTGCGTGCGGCGAGTTCGTTCATGCGTCACCTGAGCGCGCATAGCGGCGCGCCACGTACCGTTCGACGATTTCCTGGAACTCTTCGGCGATACGCTCGCCCTTGAGGGTGACGGTCTTCTCGCCGTCCTCGTACACCGGCGCCACGGCGCGCTCGCCGGTGCCGGGCAGACTGATGCCGATGTTGGCCAAGCGGCTCTCTCCAGGCCCGTTCACCACGCAGCCCATCACGGCGACCGTCATGTCCTCCACCCCGGCGTACTCGCGCCGCCACTGCGGCATGCGCGCGCGGATGTGCGACTGGATGCTCTGCGCAAGCTCCTGGAAGTAGCTGCTGGTGGTGCGTCCGCAGCCCGGACACGCCACGACCAGCGGCGCAAACGCGCGCAGCCCCATGGTCTGCAGGATCTCCTGCGCCACGATGACTTCCTGAGCCCGGTCCCCGCCGGGGTCGGGCGTCAGGGACACGCGGATGGTGTCGCCGATGCCCTCCTGCAGGAGCACCGCCATGCCGGCGGTGGAGGCCACGATGCCCTTGGAACCCATGCCGGCCTCGGTGAGACCGAGGTGCAGCGGATAGTCGCAGCGCCCGGCAAGGTCGCGGTAGATGGCGATCAGATCCTGCACGCCGCTCACCTTGGCCGAGAGAATGATGCGGTCGTGCGCCAGGCCCAGCTCCTCGGCGCGCCGGGCGCTGCCGAGCGCCGAGAGTGCCACGGCGTTGCGCGTGACTTGCTGCGCCGTCAGCGGCTCGGCGCGCGCTGAGTTCTCGTCCATCAGCCGCGTCAGCAGGTCCGCATCCAGACTGCCCCAGTTCACACCGATGCGCACCGGCTTGTCATGGCGGCAGGCGGCTTCGATCATTTCCGCGAATTGCGGATCGCGCTTGGCTCCCCGCCCGACGTTGCCCGGATTGATGCGGTACTTGGCGAGCGCGGCGGCGCAGTCCGGGTGCTCGCGCAGCAGCTTGTGGCCGTTGAAGTGGAAGTCACCGATCAGCGGCACCTGCACGCCGGCGCGCTCGAGCCGCTCGCGCAGCGGCGCGACCGCCGCCGCGGCTTCGCTGGTGTTGACCGTAATGCGCACCAGCTCGGAGCCTGCGCGCGCCAGGGCCTGCACCTGCCGGGCCGTGCCCTCGACATCCGCGGTGTCGGTATTGGTCATCGACTGAACCACGATGGGCGCGCCGCCGCCGACGCGGATGGCGCCGATGGACACCTGCACGGACGAACGGCGGTTGATGCTCATGGGGACGTGTGGCGCGAATTCTACCGTTGCCAGGCTTGGGCGGCACTCGCGGAGGCTGCTATCATACGTACGCCCGAATCGGTCTGTCCGGAGAGAGTCCGGCGCAAGCCGGAACGCCGAAGGCGCAAATTCCGCCCGGAAACGCTCAGGCACAGGAACGGCAGACGGCGGAAGGTGCAACCTCCGCGGGCTTCTGGAGAGCGGTGGAGCCGCATTGTTTCCACCCACCGAAGGGGAGCGGCGCTTACCGAGCGCCTGATCTCTCAGGTCACAGGACAGAAGGGCGGCAGGCGCCTGCGAAGGCGTTGCGCCTGCCGCCTTTTTTGTTTGGCTGAGAGTCCCCTGCGGCGCTTTCAGCGCACCATGCGACTTCAGGAGAGGTTCCGTGGGAAGACAGACCCCGCTTTTCAAGCTGCACCAGGAGCTGGGCGCGCGCATCGTCGACTTCGGCGGCTGGGACATGCCGGTGCAGTACAGCTCGCAGATCGGCGAGCACCACGCGGTGCGCCGCGCCGCCGGTGTGTTCGACGTGTCGCACATGTGCGTCGTGGAGCTGCGTGGCGCGCGCGTGCGGGCCTTGCTGCAGCGGCTGCTGGCGAACGACGTCGCGAAGCTCCGGACGCCCGGCAAGGCGCTCTACGGCTGCATGCTGAACGAGCGCGGCGGGGTGATCGACGACACCATCGTCTATTACCTCTCCGACTCCTGGTTCCGCGCCGTGGTGAACGCCGGAACGCGCGACAAGGATCTCGCCTGGATCCGCCGCCATGCGTCGGCCTGCGGCGTCGAGGTGACCGAGCGCACCGATCTCGCCATGCTCGCGATCCAGGGCCCCGAGGGGCGTGCCAAGGCCGCGCAGCTCCTGGCGGCCGCCGATGCCGGCGCCGCGCTCGCGCTGCCCACGTTCGTGGGTCGTGAGATCGGCGGCTGGTTCGTGGCGCGCACCGGCTACACCGGCGAGGACGGCTTCGAGATCATGATGCCGGCGGCGGACGCGGTGCCCGCGTGGCGCCAGCTCAATTCCTTCGGGGTGGCCTCCTGTGGTCTGGGGGCCCGCGACACCTTGCGGCTCGAGGCGGGCATGAACCTGTACGGCAACGACATGGACGAGGGCACGCAGCCGTTCGAGTCCGGGCTCGGCTGGACGGTGGCGATGGAGCCGCGCGAGCGCGCCTTCATCGGCCGCGAGGCGCTCGAGCCGATCGCGCGCGGCGGCTCGCCGCGCAAGCTCGTGGGTCTGGTGCTCACGGAGCGCGGTGTATTGCGCAGTCACCAGCGGGTGGTCATTCCCGGCGGTGGCGAAGGCGAGATCACCAGCGGCACGTTTTCCCCGACCCTCGAGCGTTCCATTGCGTTCGCGCGTGTTCCCGCGGGCACGGGCGCGGCCGTGCAGGTCGAGGTACGCGGCAAGCTCCTGAACGTGCGCGTGGTGAAACCCCCGTTCGTGCGCTTCGGCCAATCGCTTATTGAATCATCGAAGGGCCCATCATGAGCACTGTTCCCGCCGATCTTAAGTACACCAGGTCCCACGAATGGGTGCGGACTCTCGCCGACGGCACGGTGGCGGTCGGCATTACCGATCACGCCCAGCACGCGCTCGGGGACCTGGTGTTCGTCGAGGTGCCCGAGGCCGGGCGTGCCGTGAAGGCGGGCGAGCCGTGCGCGGTGGTCGAGTCGGTCAAGGCGGCGTCCGATGTCTATGCGCCGCTTGCCGGCGAGGTGACCGCAGGCAACCCGAAGCTCAAGGAGAAGCCGGAGACCCTCAACACGGACCCCTACGGCGAGGGCTGGCTGATGCGGCTCAAGCCGGCGCCGGGGGCGCTTACCGGCGCGGCACTGCTGTCGGCTGCGGACTATCAAAAAGTGCTGGAAGCGGAGGGCGGCTGATGGCCTTCATTCCCCACACCGAGGCCGATGTCGCGGCGATGCTCGCCACCATCGGCGTCGCCGGCATCGAGGATCTTTTCGACGAGATCCCGGCGGATCTGCGCGTCAAGTCCCTCGCCGGGGTGCCGCCGGAGCTCAACGAAATGCAAATCGGGCGCCTGATGACCGAGCGCGCGCGTGCCGACGGCGCGCCGCTCGCCTTCATCGGTGCCGGTGCCTACGAGCACCACATTCCCGCGGCGGTGTGGGCCATCACCACGCGCGGAGAGTTCTACAGCGCCTACACGCCCTACCAGGCGGAGGCGAGCCAGGGCACACTGCAGCTGATCTACGAATTCCAGACCATGATTGCGCGTCTGACCGGCATGGAGGTCGCGAACGCCTCGATGTACGACGGCGCTTCCGCCACCGCAGAGGCCGCGCTCATGGCGGTGCGCGCCAACCGCAAGTCGAAGTCGGCGCGCATCCTGGTGCCGACCACGTTACATCCGCACTACCGTAAGGTGGCGGTCACGACCGCGGCCAACCAGGGGCTGAAGTTCGAGGAGCTGCCCTATTGCACCGCGGAGGGCGTCACCCCAAGCGCCTCCCTCGCCCGGTACGACGGGCAGGACATCACCGCGCTCGTGATCCAGCAGCCGAACTTTTTCGGCCGCCTCGAGGATGTGGATGCGCTTACCGATTGGGCACATGCGCGCGCGATCCTGGTGATCGCCGTCGTCAATCCCACCTCGCTCGCGCTGCTCAAACCCCCCGGGGAGTGGGGTACCCGCGGCGCGGATATCGCGGTCGGGGAAGGTCAGCCGCTCGGCGTGCCGCTGTGCTCCGGCGGGCCTTACTTCGGCTTCATGACGACGCGCATGGAGTACGTGCGGCAGATGCCCGGGCGCATCGTCGGGCGCACCCTCGATACCGCCGGGCACGCCGGCTTCGCACTCACCCTGCAGGCGCGCGAGCAGCATATCCGCCGCGCCAAGGCGACTTCCAACATCTGTACCAACCAGGGACTGCTGGTGACGGCGGCCACCATCTATATGTCGCTGATGGGTGCGCGGGGACTGGCACGCACCGCGGCCGCCGCGCACGCGCGCACCCGCGAGCTGGTGGCGGGCCTGACGCGCGTGCCCGGGGTACACCTGGCATTCTCGGGTCCGTACTTTCACGAGGCGGTGCTGCAGCTCGACCGTCCGGTGGCGCCGGTGCTCAAGAGCCTGAGCAAGCGCGGGATCCTCGGCGGGCTCGATCTGTCCGGATACTTCCCCGAGCTCGGCGATGCGCTGCTGGTGTGCGCGACCGAGACCAAGACCAGCGCCGATATCGACCGCTACCGCGCCGGCTTGAGCGAGGTGATGCAGGCGGCGCGCGCCGCGTGAGGTTTTCGCATGCCGGTGCCGGAAAAGCTGATCTTCGAGTACTCGCATGCCGGGCGCGGCGCGAGCGACCAGTGGCCGCACGACCCGGGTCCGGCGGCGCTCGCGGAACTGCCCTTGACACTGCGCCGCGCGCGCCCACCCGAGCTCCCGGAGGTCGGCGAGCTCGAAGCGGTGCGGCATTTCACCCGCCTGTCGCAGCTGAACTTTTCCATCGACACGCACTTCTACCCCCTCGGCTCGTGCACCATGAAGTACAACCCCAAGGCCTGTAACCAGTACGCCATGCTGCCGGAGTTTCTGGCGCGGCATCCGCTCGCGCCCGAAAGCCACGGGCAGGGGGTGCTGGCGTGCCTGTACGAGCTGCAGGAGATGTTGAAGGAAGTCACCGGCATGCAGGGTGTGGCACTGAGCCCGATGGCCGGCGCCCACGGCGAATTCGCCGGGGTGGCGATGATCCGCGCCTATCACCGCGCGCGCGGGGATCTCAAGCGCAACGAGATCATCGTGCCCGAGGCGGCGCACGGCACCAACCCGGCGACCGCGACCATGTGCGGCTGCGTGGTGCGCGAGATTGCGGTCGAGCACTTGGGGGACGTCGACCTCAGCGCCTTGGCTGCCGCGGTCGGTCCCAACACCGCCGGCATCATGCTCACCAACCCCTCCACCCTCGGCGTGTTCGAACGGCGCATCGGGGAGGTTGCGCGCATCGTGCACCAGGCGGGCGGGCTGCTGTATTACGACGGCGCGAACCTCAATGCCATCCTCGGCAAGGTGCGACCCGGGGACATGGGCTTCGATGTCATCCACGTGAACCTGCACAAGACCTTCTCCACGCCCCACGGCGGCGGCGGTCCCGGGGCGGGTGCGGTCGGGGTCGGCGCGCGCCTCGCGCCGTTCCTGCCGATCCCGCTGGTCGGCAAGGACGGCGAGCGCTACCGCTGGCTCACGGAAGCGGATGTGCCGCAATCCATCGGGCGCCTGTCGGCCTTCATGGGTAACACGGGGGTGCTGCTGCGCGCCTACATCTACATGCGCATGCTGGGGCGGGAGGGCATGCAGCGCGTGGGCGAGTACGCCACGCTCAATGCCAACTACCTGCTCGCACGCTTGCAGGCCGCAGGCTTCGATGCCGCCTATCCGCAGCGGCGCGCGAGTCACGAGTTCATCGTGACGCTCAAGCGCCAGGCGCGCGAGCTCAACGTCACCGCCATGGACTTCGCCAAGCGACTGCTCGACTACGGCTTCCACGCGCCGACCACTTACTTTCCGCTGCTGGTGCCCGAGTGCCTGCTGATCGAGCCGACCGAGACCGAGAGCAAGGACGTCCTGGATGCATTTGTGTCGGCCATGTCACAGATCCAGAAGGAGGCCGAGCAGGAACCCGCGCGCGTGACCAGCGCACCGCATACCATGCCGGTGCGCCGCCTCGATGATGTCCGGGCGGCGCGGCAACTGGATCTCACATGGAAGCCAACAGCGCAGTCGTAGACCGCTACAAGCCGCGCGGACTCGCCCGGGTGCTGCGCGCCGTGGGCTCGAGCCTGCGCGGACTCAGCGGCGCGTTCCGCGAGGAAGCGGCGTTCAGGCAGGAACTCGCGTTCGCGGTGCTCGTCATACCCCTGGGTCTGTGGCTCGGACACAGCGGGATCGAGCGCGCGCTGCTCATCGGGCCCATGCTGCTCATCCTGATCGTAGAGCTCCTCAACAGCGCGATCGAGGCGACCGTGGACCGCATCGGGTTCGAACGGCACGCGCTCGCCGGACTCGCCAAGGACATCGGCTCCGCCGCCGTGCTCATGTCGTTCGTGCTGCTCAGCGCCGTGTGGCTGCTGGTGCTGCTGGGCAGATAGGAAACATCCTGATGCGATTCATGCGCCTGCCGGGTCTGTGCCTGTTCCTGTGCTGTGCGTCGGTGTGCGCGGCCGGCGGGCCGCTGAGCGCCGCCGCGCCGGCGGCAGCGGCGCCCGCGACGCCGACGGTGCCGCAACCGGCGCTTCCGGGGGAGCCGCCGGCCGCGCCGCCGCCCGCGGGGGTCCTGCCGGCAAATCCGGGCGGGGTGGGCATGCCGCCGGCGGCCGTCGCGCAGCCGGCCGCCGTGGAGGGCAATCCGGACTGGGCGGAAACGCTCGAGCGCATCGCCGGCAGCGTGGTGTCGATCGACGTCGATTCGACCCGTGCGTTCGACACCGAGTGGAACTCGACCGCGCAGGCGACCGGCTTCGTGGTGGACGCCGAACGCGGCCTGATCCTCACCAACCGCCACGTCGTAACCCCGGGACCGGTGACCGCGGAGGCCACCTTCCTGAATCGCGAGGAAGTGCAGCTGTATCCGGTGTACCGCGACCCGGTGCATGACTTCGGCATTTACCGCTACGATCCGCAGAAACTGCGCTTCATCAAACCCAAGGCCCTGCCTCTGTATCCGGAGGGCGCGCAGATCGGGCGCGAGATCCGCGTCGTCGGCAACAATGCCGGCGAGCAACTGTCGATTCTCGCCGGAACCCTCGCGCGACTCGACCGCGACGCGCCCGCGTACGGGGTCGCAAAATACAACGACTTCAACACCTTCTACCTGCAGGCGGCGTCCGGGACCTCCGGCGGCTCCTCCGGTTCGCCGGTCATCGACATCCGCGGGCGCGTGGTGGCGCTCAATGCCGGCGGCGCGAACGGCGCGGCGTCGAGCTTCTACCTGCCGCTCGGGCGGGTGCGCCGCGCGCTGGAGCTGATCCAGCAGGGCAAGCCGGTGGCGCGCGGCACGCTGTACACGGTCTTCAACTACATGCCCTACGACGAGCTCGAGCGCCTGGGGTTGGATGCCGCGACCGAGGCTGCGGCACGCAAGAATTTTCCGCGCAACACCGGCATGCTGGTGGTCACCGAAGTGCTGCCCGGAAGCCCGAGCGAGAACGTGCTGCAACCCGGGGACATCCTGGTGCGCCTGAACGGACGCTACGTCACGCAGTTCGAGCCACTCGAGGACGTGCTGGACGGGTCGGTCGCCAAGCAGGTGGAGGTGGAGCTCGAGCGCGGTGGCAAGGCCGTGTCCGCCAAGCTCCCGGTGGGCGACCTGCACGCCATCACGCCCAGCTCGTATGCGGAGTTTGGCGATGCGGTGGTGAATGCCATGTCCTATCAGCAGGCGCGGCACTTCAACGTACCCACCCGCGGCGTGTACGTCGCCAACCCCGGCTACGTGTTCGGCGCGGCGGGCATTCCCCGCGGCGCGGTCCTCATGACGATCAACGGCCGCAAGACCGACACCCTGCGGGACTTCGAGACGGGGATCGCCGAGCTCGCTGACGGCGAGCGCGCTCCGGTGCGTTACATGACCATCGATGATCCCAACAACAGCGAGCTGCGCGCCATCCGCATGGATCGCCTGTGGTTCCCCGCGCGCCATTGCGATCGCGACGACGCCTCCGGCCTGTGGGACTGCCAGCCGCTCGCCGCCGGTCCGCAACCCAAGCCCGTGCCGGAGAGCTCCACGGTATTCCCGCACTTCAAGGATCCGCGGCTGAATGCGCTCGCGCCCTCGCTCGCCATGGTGACATTCGACATGCCGTACTCGGTGTCAGGGATCACCGAGCGCAACTATCACGGCACCGGCCTGATCGTGGATGCGCAGCGGGGCCTGGTGGTGGTCGATCGCAACACCGTGCCGGTGGCGGTCGGCGACGTGACGGTGACCTTCGCCGGCACCGTGCAGGTCCCGGGGCGCGTGGTGTACATCCATCCACAGCACAACTTCGCGGTCGTCGCCTACGATCCGGCGCTGATCGGCAGCACGCCGGTGAGGTCCGCGAGGCTGACGCCGCGCGAACTGGTGGCCGGCGAACCGGTGTGGGTGGTGGGACTGGGCGGTGACAGCCAGCTGCATGCCCGCGGGACCGAGATCGCGAGCATCGATCCGCTGGAGTTGCCGCTGTCGCGCACCATGCGCTTCCGCGACAGCAATGTCGAGACCGTGCAACTCGTCAATCCGCCGCTGGAATTCGACGGCGTACTGGCCGACAAGGCCGGCAACGTCCTGGGCACCTGGTCGAGCTTCGCGTACGAGAGCGGCCGCGAGCTGTCGCAGGATACGCGCGGCGTGCCGATCGACCTGGTGGCCGATATGCTCGATCGGGTGCGCAACGAGCGCCCGCTGCACTCGCTCGAGGCCGAGCTCGGGGTGCTGTCGCTGGCGACTGCGCGCGAGATCGGCCTGTCGGAGGGCTGGGCGCGGCGGCTCGCGCAGCACGCGCCGACGCGGCGCCAGGCGCTGACCGTGGTGCGCCTGGTCGGCGGCTCCGCGGCGGCGCAGCGCCTGCAGCAGGGCGATCTGCTGCTCGCGATCGATGGCAGCGTGGTGACGCGCTTTCGCGAGGTGGAGAGAGCCGCGGCCGACAAGGATCATGTGCAGGTCACGGTGTGGCGCGGCCAGAGCGAGCAGACGCTCGACGTCGCCACCGCGGAGCTTCCCGGAACGGATGTCGATCGCCTGGTGGAGTGGGCGGGCGCGACACTGCAGGCGCCGCATCGCGCCATGAGTGTGCAGCGGGGGATTGCCCCGGTGGGCGTGTATGTGGGTTACTTCTCGTACGGGTCGCCGGCGACGCGTTACGGGCTGTATCCGGGCCGGCGGATCGTGGAAGTGGACGGAGTCGCCACTCCGGATCTGGATACGTTTCTCAAGGCCGTCACCGGGCGGCCCGATCGCTCCTCGGTGCGCCTGAAGACCATCACCTGGAACAACGCTCCGGAAGTGATCACGCTCAAGCTCGACAAGCACTACTGGCCGGCGTACGAGCTCACGCACGGCGCCGGTGGCTGGGTGCGGCGCGCACTCGAGTGAGGTCCTCGCGCCGTCGGTGCGGCGCGACAGCGCCCCGTTGCCCCATTTGACAGTTTTTTGCGGCTTCACCGCAGGCAGTGACGCGCGTGCTGCTTTTCCACAACGCGCGGTTGCGGCGCCCGCGGCTTGCTAGAATTCGTCTCATCCATGGTTCGTGCCGTCAGAGCTACCCAGGTCGAGATCGAGAGCGCCGTGCAGGCGTTGCGCGACGGCGAGCTCGTGGCATTTCCGACCGAGACTGTCTATGGCCTGGGCGCGAACGCCCAGAACCCGGCCGCCGTAGTGAAGATTTTCCAGGCCAAGGGACGTCCGCCGAACCATCCGGTGATCGTGCACCTCGACAGCCCGCGCTACCTGCACCGCTGGGTGCGTGAAGTTCCGGAGGCCGCCACGCGTCTCGCCGAGAGCTTCTGGCCGGGACCCCTGACCATGGTGATGCCGCGGGCCGCCAACGTTCACGACGTCATCACCGGTGGCCAGGACACGATTGCGGTCCGTGTGCCGGCGCATCCGATGGCGCAGCAGTTGCTCACCGCGTTCGGCGGCGGCATCGCCGCACCGTCGGCCAACCGCTACGGGCGCCTCTCCCCGACCCGTGCGGAGCACGTGCGCGAGGAGTTGGGCGAGGCGGCGCGCGTGATCCTCGATGGCGGGGAGTGCCAGATCGGGCTGGAGTCGACCATCGTGTCCTTTGAAGACGGGGGTGTACGGCTGCTGCGGCCGGGCAGTGTGACCGCGACGCAGCTGCGGGAGGTGGTGGGCGAGCTGCTGAGCGGCGCTGACCGCCTCTCCCCGCGAGTTCCCGGCGGCACGCCGAGGCACTACGCGCCCACCACTCCCATGATCATCGTGCCGGCCGGGGAGATCGACGCGCAGACGGATGCAGCCTCCGGCGGCGCCCGCCGCGTGGCGGTGCTGGCGCAGCGCCTGCCGCTGCGCGCCCACAAGTACGTCACCTGGATCAATGCCGGACGCAGGCCCGAGAGCTACGGCCGCGATCTGTACGCGAATCTGCGCACCCTGGACAAAGCCGGCTGCCAGCGCATTCTCGTGCAGGCGGTACCGGACGGGGAGCGCTGGCAGGCGATCCGCGATCGCCTGCTGCGCGCCGCGACCAGCGTCGCCGACAGCGACGACGGCACCGGCAGCATGGCAGTGCTGCCGTAAACTCCCCTGGTGCGCCGCCCGCGATTCATCGACCCGTTCCAGCCCGCGCAAGTTCGGCGCCTCGTCAGCGAGTTCGGCTCGCCGCTCCTGATCCTCGACTGCGAGCGCGTGCGCGTGCAGTTCCGCAAGCTTCGCAAGGCGCTGCCGCGAGTCGATCTGCACTACGCGCTGAAGCCCATGCCCCATCCGGCGGTCGTGCAGACGGTCATCGCCGAGGGCGGTTTCCTCGATCTGGCCACGAGCGGCGAGGTGCAGCTGGTGCAGCGCCTGAGCGTAGCGCCCGAGCGCTGCATTCACAGCCACCCGATCAAGCGCGAGCAGGACATCGCCAACGCGCTGCAGTTCGGCGTACGCCTGTTCGTCGCCGACAATCCCGATGAAGTGCGCAAGTTCGCGCGCCTTGGCGAGGCGGCGCAACTGCTGTTGAGGGTGTCGTTCCGCGCCCCCGGCGCGGTGTGCGATCTGTCGCGCAAGTTCGGCTGCGATCCGGAGGACCTGCTGCCGCTGGCGCGGCTGGCCGCCGATCTGGGTATCGGGGTGCGCGGGCTTTCGTTCCACGTCGGCTCGCAGACCGCCGATGCCGGCAAGCACGTCGAGGCGCTCGCCGCGTGCGCCCGGCTGATGGCGGCGGCGCGCCGCGAAAGGCTCGGCGCCTTCGATACGCTCGACATCGGCGGCGGTTTCCCCATCGAATATGGGCAGCCGGTACAGGACATCGGCCGCTTCTGCGCGCCGCTGCGTGCGGCCGTGGGGAGGCTCCCCAGGCGCGTGCGCGTGATCGCCGAGCCGGGGCGCTACGTCGTGGGTCCGTCCGCCATTGGCGTGGCCTCGGTGATGGGGCGTGCACGGCGCGAGGGACACTGGTGGTATTACCTCGACGACGGGCTGTACGGCTCCTACAGTGGGCAGCTGTTCGATCACGCACGTTACCCGGTGGAAGCGCTGCGCGAGGGCAGCGAGCGGCTGCCGTCGGTGCTCGCGGGGCCGACTTGCGACAGCATCGACGTGATCGCGGAGAACCTCATGTTGCCGCAGCTTCGAGCCGGAGACCTGGTGGTCGGCCGCGCCATGGGTGCCTACACCTGGGCGAGCGCCTCGGAGTTCAACTTCTTTCCCAAGGCCACCGTGGTGTCGGTCAACCTGCGCCCCGGGGACACGGGCAGCGTCACGCCGTGGCCGCTGTAGCGCCTGATACCGCGGGGCAGCGCTTGATCCGCAATATCGTGTTCGACATCGGCTGGGTGCTCGTGCGGCTCAACTACCGGCCGATCCTCGGGCACCTCGAGGCGCACGGCGCGCAAGTGGCCGAGCGCGACGCGGTGATGGAGCGCATCGGGCTCCCGGAGCACGAATGCGGGCGCCTGCCGGGCCGCGAGCTCCTCGAGCGGCTGGCGGGCCTCGCGCGCCAGCCCGTGTCGCTCGAGGAGACGCATGCACATTGGGTGGACATGTTCGAGCTCGAGCCGGCGATGGTCGATCTGGCCCACCGCCTGAGCGAGCGCCACCGGGTGTTCCTTCTGTCCAACATCGGCGACCTGCACTGGGCACATCTGTCGCGCGCATATCGCCTGCACGCCATCGGGCATGGAGCGCTGCCGTCATACCTCGCGGGTGTCATGAAGCCGCACGCCGGCATCTATGCCGAGGCCGAGCGGCGCTTTGCCCTCGAGCCGGCGGCCACGGTGTTCATCGACGACCGGGCGGACAACATCGCCGGGGCGCGCGCGCGCGGCTGGCGCGGTATCGTGCACCGCGGCTACCACGGCACGCTCACCGCCCTGGGGGACCTCGGGGTCGACTGCTTCAGGACCTGATCCGTGAACCCGGTCATTTCCGCGACCCTGCTGCTCATGGCCTCGAACGTCTTCATGACGTTCGCCTGGTACGCGCACCTGAAGAATCTCGCCGGCCGGCCGTGGTACCTGGCGGCAATGGTGAGCTGGGGCATCGCCTTCTTCGAGTATCTGCTGCAGGTGCCGGGCAACCGGATCGGCTACACGCAGCTGTCACTGCCGCAGCTGAAGATCCTGCAGGAGGTGATCACGCTCGGCGTGTTCGTGCCGTTCGCCCTGCTGTACATGCACAAGGCGCTGAAGCTCGACTACCTGTGGGCGGCCCTGTGCATTCTGGGTGCGGTATATTTCGTATTCCGTTCACCGGGCGCCCCATGAAGAACGAAGTCGCAGCGGAGCCTTTTACCGTCATCCACGCGCAGGTGATCGCCGCCCGCGAGGGACGCGATCCGCGCGTGATCGCGCGCCTGTTCTCGGGTTGGGCGGTGTTCGGCGAGCGGCAGTTCGTGCGCGGCTACGCGGTGCTGCTGCCGGATCCGGTGGTGCCGAATCTCAACGCGCTCGGCGCCCGCGAGCGCATCGCCTTCCTCTCCGACATGTCGCGCCTGGGCGATGCGCTGCTCAAGGTGACCGGAGCCACGCGCATCAACTACGCGATCTTCGGCAACCAGGAGCCGGCGCTGCACGCGCACGTCATCCCGCGCTACGTCGATGAACCGGAGGCGCTGCGCGGCGCGCAGCCCTGGGCCTACGACTGGTCCGCGGCGCCGCTGTTCGAGCGCGCCTCCTGCCAGGAGCTCGCCGGGAACCTGCTGCGCGAACTCACGCGCATGGGCGTCACCAAGCCCATGCGCTTCAATCCCGGCGCGAACGCCGACGGCTGAAGCTCCCGCGGGGCGGCGCCCCGCGGCGCTCACTTGGCCGCGGGTTTCTCCGCCGGCGGCGTCGCAGGTGGCGCCGGCGCCCCGGACTGCGCCGTGCTCGGGGCCGCCTTGACGCTCAGCAGCTCGACTTCGAAGATCAGCAGCGAGCCGGGCGGAATCGGCGGCGCGGAGCGCAGGTCGTACCCGAGTTGCGGTGGGATGAAGAGTTGCCACTTGGCGCCCGGCTTCATGAGACCGAGCGCCTCGGTCCAGCCGGGGATGACGCGGTTGAGCTGGAAGTTCGCCGGCTGCCCGCGCTTGTAGCTGCTGTCGAACTCGGTCCCACTTATCAGCGTGCCCCGGTAGTTCACCGTGACCTCGTCGGTTGGCTTGGGCGATGCGCCGCTGCCGGCGGCGAGCACCTTGTACTGCAGGCCGCTCGCGGTCGTGACGATGTCGGGTTTCTTGCCGTTCTCGGCCAGGAACTTGGCCGCCACGCGGTGGTTGGATTCGCCGACGGAGTCCACCAGACCGCGCAGGTTCTCGCGATCCTTGTCCGTCATCGAGACCTTGCCGGAGAGCGCATCGTGGACGCCCTGCGCGAGCTGCTGCGCGTTGAGCAGCTCGGGCGGAATGCCGGTGGCGCGCAGCTGCTCGCCCATCGACACGCCGACGCTGTAACTCGGGGAGCCGGCTTTGGTCTTTGCGGGCGCCTCCTTGGCGGCGCCGGCCGTGGCGGGCGCTTTCTTGGCCGGGGCGGCGGTTTCCGACGAGGGCGCAGCGCCCGCGGGCGGTTGCTGCGCAGCCGCGAGCATCGGGCCGGCAAGCGCGACGGCGGCGGCGGTGCTGACGAGAAGGAATGTGCGGGCGCGGCGCGGCGCTGGCAGTGTCATGGGGTACCCTTCACAGGCATGCGGGCCGTGCACGGCACGGCTTGGGAACCGCAGCGGGTCGGGAGTGTGGCTGATTGCAGGCCTGCGCGCTGCACTTTTTGCTGTCAGCCGTCCGGCGGCTCGTTCGCAGGCTGGGCTGCCGCCGACAGCGACGCGAGCTCCTCGTCCGTGAACGTGCCCTGGGAGAGGAGCCAGCGGGCCCGGTGCAACTGGGGGGCGGCGACGTATATCCGGGAGGGCGCAGCCTGCCCGAGGACGCCGGCATCCGACATGACCCGAGCCACGACCCCATCGGCCGCGAGCACCTCGGCCAGCGACTGCGCGGAGGGCAGATCCGACAGCGTGGTAAGCAGGCGCCATTCAGAGTCGGACATGGTGTCGCTACAGTGCCAAAGGCGCGATGTTTCTACAATGCGCAGCATATGCTCATCGTTCGCAGTCTTTCCCGCAGCTTCCGCGAGGGCGGGCGCGTGCACCAGGTGCTCGATGGGGCCGACGCGCAGCTAAGGTGCGGCGAGACGGTCGCGGTCACCGGACGCAGCGGCTCGGGCAAATCCACGCTCCTCAATCTCATCAGCGGCATCGACCGCGCCGAGCGCGGCACCGTGGAGATCGACGGCCGTGACGTGACGGCCATGGGCGAGCCCGCCCGCACCCTGTTCCGCCGCGCCCACATCGGCTTCGTCTACCAGTTCTTCAACCTGATCCCGACGCTCGATGTCGAAGAGAACGTGCGCCTGGTGCTCGAACTCAACGGCGCACGCGGGGCACAGGCGCGCGAGCGCAGCCTCGCGGCGCTCGCGGACGTGGGTCTGCGCGAGCGGGCGCACAGCGCGGTGGACCAGCTCTCCGGCGGCGAGCAGCAGCGGGTGGCGATCGCGCGCGCGCTGGTGCACCGGCCCGGGCTGCTGCTGGCCGATGAGCCCACCGGTAACCTCGACGAACAGACCGCGGGCGAGGTGCTGGCGGTGCTGTTGTCGCTCACCCGCGCGCGCGGCACGACCGTCGTGATCGTGACGCACGACGTCGCCGTGTCTCGTCTGGCGGATCGCGTGCTCGAGCTGCGTGACGGCCGGCTGCACTCATGATGCCGACCCTGCGTGCAGCCAGCGTGCGGCATCTGCTGCGCCATCCGGCCCAACTGGCGCTGGCGCTCATCGGGCTGACACTGGGAGTGGGCACGATCGTGGCGGTGGACGTTGCCACGGCAAGCTCGCAGCGCGCCTTCGAGCTGTCCCTGCAGGCGGTCAACGGCGCCGCCACCCATCAGATCACGGGCGGTCCGCGCGGGATCGATGAACGGCTGTACGCGCAGCTGCGTACGCAGGCCGCCGCAGGCGCGCCGCTGCGGTTCGCGCCGCTGGTGACGGGGTACGTCACGGTGGGTGAGCGCACCATGCAACTGGTCGGCGTCGACCCGTTCGCGGCCGTGGAGCTCGCGGACGAGGGGCGGGTCGGCGCAGCGCCCGCCCCGGCGACTGACGGTGTCGAGGGATTGCGCCGCTGGTTCACCGAGCCGGGCGCCGTGGTCCTGAGCGCGGCGACCGCGCAGCAGCTGGGGCTGGCGGTCAACAGCCGCTTTGACGTGACCGTCGGCGGCGTGCGGCAGCGCGCCACGCTCATCGGCCGGATCACCGACGCCGGCGCGGGGTTCGACGCAGCGCTGTTCACGGACATCGCGCAGGCACAGGAATGGCTCGGAGCGGCCGGCCGCCTGTCGCGCATCGACGTGCGCTTTGCCGGGGGCGCGCCCGGCGCCGCGCTCGCGTGGCTGCGCGCGCAACTGCCTGCAGATCTCGAGCTGCACGCGACGCGCGCCCAGGCGCGCGAGACCTTTGCCATGACGGACGCGTTCACGACCAACCTGAAGGCCATGAGCCTGCTGGCGCTGCTGGTGGGCACGTTTCTCATCTACGGGGCGGTGAGCTTTGCGGTGCTGCAGCGCCGCGCCACCATCGCCGTGCTGCGGGCGCTGGGCGCTACCCGCGGCGAGGTGCTCGCCGTCGTGCTCGGCGAAGCGGCGGTGCTGGGCGTCGTCGGTGCGCTGTGCGGGGTGCTGCTGGGAGTGGCGCTCGGACGGGGCCTGGTGGGACTCGTTTCACAAACCATCAATGACCTGTATTTCGTGGTCACCGTGAACGAGGTCACCGTGCCCGTGAGCGGGGTCGTCGCGGCGCTGTGCGCCGGACCGGCGACCGCGCTCGCCGCGGCGTTGCTGCCGGCGCTCGAGGTGGCCGCGAGCGCACCGCAGCTGGGACTGGCGCGTTCGGTGCTCGAAACGCGGGCGGTACGGGTGGCGCGAACCCTGGCCGTCGTCAGCGCACTGCTGGCGGTGGGGGCGGGCCTCATCGCGTGGGTCTCCGGACGGAGCCTGCTGGCCGGGTTCGCCACACTGTTCATGTTGCTGTTGAGTGTGGCGGCGGTCACGCCGGCGGCGCTGCGCGTCCTGGCACAGGCCGCGGCGCGGCTCGGCGCGCGCCTGAGCCCGGTGGCGCGGCTCGCCTGCGGCGACATCGCGGCCTCGCTCAGCCGCACGGGCGTGGCCAGCGCCGCGCTCGGCATGGCGCTCACCGCCATGATCGGGGTCGCCATCATGGTGGAGAGCTTCCGCGAATCACTGCGCGAGTGGCTCATTCACACCCTGCGCGCGGACGTGTACGTCAGCGCTCCGGGCCCGGCGGAAGCGTCGGAACGCCGGCTCGACCCGGCCGTCATCCGCGCGCTGCTGGCGACACCCGGGATCCGTGATCACAGCGAGAGCCGCCGGGTGGAGGTCGCATCGCCGCGCGGCGCGCTGGATCTGAACGCCGTCAGACTCGCGCATGCCAGCTACGCGGCGCTGCAGTTCACGCAAGGAGACGCGGCGCACGCGTGGCCGCAGTTTGCGCGCGGCGCGATCCTGGTTTCCGAGCCGCTCGCCTGGCGGCTGGGTCTCGCGCCCCACGACACCCTCACGCTCACGACCGCGGCCGGGCCGCGGGCGTTTGCGGTGGCGGGCGTGTACCGCGAATACGGTAACGACCGCGGCGAGGTGCTCATGAGCCTCGGGACTTACCAGCGCCTGTGGGCCGATGAGGCCATCAGCGGGCTCGGCATCTATCTGGCACCCGGTGTCGAGGCGCGGCGGGCGGTAGGGGAATTGCGTGCGGCCGCGGGCGGCCGGCAGGCGCTCCTCATCCGCTCCAACGCCGACATTCGCGCGCTGTCGATGGGCATTTTCGAGCGCACCTTCGTGATTACGCGGGTGCTGTACTGGCTCGCCGCGGGCGTGGCCGCGGTGGCCCTGGTGAGTGCGCTGCTGGCGTGGGAACTGGAACGGTCGCGGGAGCTGGCGATCCTGCGCTCGCTCGGCCTGACTCCATGGGGCACCGCGCTGCTGGTGCTGGCGCAGACCACTTTCATGGGCGTCGCGGCGCTCGCCGCCGCTATCCCGGCGGGACTGCTGACCGCGCTGGTGCTGACCGGCGTCATCAACCGCCGGGCCTTCGGCTGGCAGATCGGCCTGCACCTGACGCCGGCACAGTTCACCGATGCCCTGTGGCTCGCGCTCGGCGCGGCGCTGGCGGCCGGTGTGTACCCGGCGTGGCGCAGTGCGCGGGCGCCGCTCGCGCAGGGTCTGCGGGAGGAGTGATGCGCCGCAGCCGCACGCGGGCGGTGATCCGGCTGGCGCTCGCGGGCGCGGCAGCGTGCGCGATGAGCGCGGCGGCGCCCCCCGCGCAGCTGCGCCCGGGCGCCGGCGTCGCGCCGGCGGGCTTTGCGCAGGCGCTGGCGCCCTGGACCTTCGCGTTTCCGCGCGATCACGGACCACATCCGCAGTTCCGGCAGGAGTGGTGGTATGTCAGCGGCAATCTGGACGCCGCGTCCGGGGAGCGCGTGGGATTTGAGCTGACGTTCTTCCGCTTTGCCCTGCAGCCCGGAGCGGCGCTCGCGCCCGAGCCCGTGGCGGCCTCCGCCTGGCGCACGCACGAGATCTACATGGCGCATTTCGCGATCACCGACGTTCAACGCCAGCGCTTCCGCTTCGCGCACAAGCTCTCGCGCGCGGCGCTGGGCCTTGCGGGTGCGCAGGCGGCACCGTTGCACGTGTGGATCGACGACTGGTCGCTCGAGGGCGCGACCGCGGGCCCGACGGCGGCAGGCGCAGAGGGCGCCGCTGAGGCCGTTTTCGCTGCCCCGTGGCGGCTGCGGGCCGCGCAGCCCGGATATGAGCTCGAGCTCACGCTGCAGGCGCAGGCGCCGCCGGTCCTGAACGGCGAGGCAGGATTGAGTCGCAAGTCGGGCGAGCCGGGCGATGCGACTTACTACTACTCGATTCCGCGCCTCAGCGTGCGCGGGCGCCTGATCCGCGAGGGTCATCCGCTTGGGCTTCAGGGCCTGGCATGGCTCGATCGCGAGTGGGGCAGCGGGGACTTAAGCGCGCGGGAGGTGGGTTGGGACTGGTTCGCGCTGCAGCTGAACGACGGCACGGCGCTGATGTTCTACGCACTGCGCGATCGGGACGACACCCGCGATCCGCACAGTGCCGGAACCTGGGTGGAGGCGGCCGGTCGCTCCCGCCCATTGTCCAATGAAGAGGTGAGCATCGAGGTCACAGATCACTGGAGCAACGCGCAGGGGACCCGCTACCCGGCGCTCTGGCGCCTGCGTGTGCCCGCGCTCGCGCTCGAGCTGAGCGTACGTCCCGTGCTTGCCGATCAGGAGCTCAGGACCACGCCCGATTACTGGGAGGGCGCGGTGGATGTCAGCGGAGCGCGCGCCGGGCGCAGCATCGCCGGGCGCGGCTATGTCGAGTTGGTCGGCTACGCGCCGGAACGCTGGCGCCACGACGAGACTGGCGTGCCCGGCCGCCTTGGCCGATGATGGCCGCCCTTCGCCTCATCGATACGGGAGACGATCATGCGACGCTATTTCGCAGGGGCACTCACCATACTGGTTGCGCTTCCGCTGTATGCCGCGCTGCCCGACGGCGCGAAGGCACCGGATTTCAGCACGGTGGCATCGCTCGCGGGCAAGGAGTTCCGGTTCTCGCTGGCCGATGCCCTGAAGAAGGGACCGGTGGTGCTGTATTTCTACCCGGCGGCTTTCACGCCAGGATGCAACATCGAGGCCCACAAGTTCGCCGAAGCGGCCGCTCAGTTCAAGGCGCTGGGCGCCACCGTGGTGGGCGTGTCGCACGACCCGATCGCGAAGCTCGACGAGTTCTCGGTCCAGAAGTGCGAGAACAAGTTCCCGGTTGCCTCCGACGGGGACGGCTCGATCATGAAATCCTACGACTCCGTGCTCGCCGATCACCCTGAGTACGCCAACCGCACTTCCTACGTGATCGCCCCCACGGGCGTGATCATCTACTCCTACACGGCCATGAAGCCCGACCAGCATGTCGAGAACACCATGGCCGCCGTCAGGAAGTGGCAGGAGACGCACAAGAGGACTTGACCAGGAGTCCGGCCCCTGGCCGGGATATCTTGCGGCGCCTCGACTTCACGCCCCGCGGCGTAGTGCATCCACTGCCGGCGTTTGGCGCAAAATGTCGGCATGCATTCGAAGCGTGCCTACATTTTGCGTCATCACCACGCAGCCGACCATGCAAACGCGCGGCTACATGCGGCGAAGCTGGGCGCCTTCTTTCGTCCGAGCCAGCTCGGCGAAGCCGGACTGACTCCCGATCAGCTGCCATCCCTCATTCGTCGACGGGTCGTTGAGCAGGTTGCACGGGGTCTCTATCGCATCCTCGATGCGAAGCCAACGGAGAATTACTCCCTCACGATGGCCTGCGCCCGCGTGCCGAACAGCATCGTTTGCCTGCTCTCGGCGCTGCGCGTGCATGGCATCGGATCGCAGGCCCCGGCCCACGTGTGGCTCGGGATACCCCACAAGGCCCGCCCGCCACGCCTGCGACGCCTGCAGCTGCGCATCGTCCGTCTCAGCGGCCCCGCGTGGACCTACGGCGTGAAGGATGTCGAGTTCGAGGGAGTGCCGGCGCGCATTACCGGCCCGGCCCGCACCGTCGCAGACTGCTTCAGGCTCGAGAGACTGGTCGGCCCGGAGATCGCCATCGAGGCACTTCGCGACGCGCTCGGGAAGCGTCTCGTCACCATCGCGGAGCTTTCCCGGGTCGAAGAGGTCCTGCCGTCCAGGCGACTGCGTGCGCATCTCGAGATGCGCTCCATATGAGGGCGCATATGCATCACGCGGATTTCGCGGCCTCAGGCGAGATCGGCGAGCTGGGCCGGCACCTGCCGGCGCAGCAGCAGGTTGCGCGCTTCCCACTGCTGCGGCGCGGGCAGCTCCTCGAGGAAGCTCACCTCGCCCCCCGCCAGGAGCGCGATCGGCACGCCATCGCGATACAGCAGGCGGTTACCGCTCAGTGAAGGCAGCCGCGCACCCGGCGTGAGGATGCCGACCAGGTTCAACGGGTCGGCGCCCGAGAGCGACACGTAGTGCCCCTCGCGCGGCTTGCGGCGCGCCTCGCGCAGCAAGGCGATCGCCTCGGGCGCGGCGTACTGCTCGCCGGTGAAGCCGGCGACGAAGCGCCCGCCGCGAATCTCGCCCCGCGCCTCGAGGCGCCGGCAGCACATCAGCAGATCGCGCCACGGCGGCAGCCAATCGGCCTCGCGCGCCAACAGTCGCCAGAACACCACTCCCCAGCGGCGCAGGAGCGTCCGCACCAGGTGCTCGACGGTCTCCTCGCCGAGTGCTCGCTCGCGTGCTGTGGCGTCCTGATCACCCGCGGCCGGGGCGGGATTTGCGGCAGCAGCGCCCGCGGCCGCCGCGGGGCGTGCGATGCGCGACCAGCGTCCCGCGGCGTCCATCCCGAACAGCGCGATGCGTCGCCGCCGGCGAGCGCCCATGGCGGGTCTGCGGCGGTCGGCGGGAAGCAGCAGCGCGCGCAGCCCCGCGAAGCTGTCGGAGTTCACCAGGCCGAGCGCCACCAGCTCGGCGAGCGCCTCCTCGCACTGCGTGGGCAGCAGCCCGGTCCCTGGCCCGATCTCGTCGAAGAAGGATGCGCCATGCGCGGACAGATGCTGCGCCACGCGCTGTGCGCTCGCCGACAGGTGCGTCGCATCCACCGACCCGGTCAGGGACGACCACAGGCGTAGATTGCGCCGCGCGAGCAGCACGATCGGCGTGGCGCGCACCGGCGCTGCGGCGCGCGCCGGGTCGCTGCGGCGGGCGCTGAGCCGCGTCCACACGAAACGACCGGCGAGGCACTGCTCATCGAGCCAGGCGGGCTCGTACTCGCCGATGCGGTTGGGCAGGATCTCGGTCTCCCAGGCGCTGGCCGGCGCCTCGAAGCCCTCGAGCTGCGCGAGCACCGCGCCCACCGCATCGGGACCCTCCATGCGACCGCTGAGCGTGACGCGCTGCCAGTCGAGGAGGAAGCGCACGAAGTCGCGCGCCTCGATGGGCTCGATCTCGGCGCGCAGCCGCTTGACGGTGTAGCTGTGGATGCGCGCGAGCAGCCGCCTCTCGCACCACTCGCCTTCCGGGGGCGGCGTGTCCGTGAACGCGCCGCGCATCGCAAAGCCCTCCGCCTGCAGCGCGGCGAGCGCCGTCTCGACGCGCGAGGTCGGCATGGCAAGCTCCGCGGCGAGTGCGGCGGCAGTCGTCGGCCCCAAACCCTCGAGCCGCCCGCGCGCCGCCTCGACGAGCGCGGCTTCGCTGCTCACGCTCTGCGCGCGACCTGCGGGCGTCGTCACCGCGGGCTCCGGACGCGCCGCGGGGAAGAGTGCGGCAAAGAGCGGCAGCCGCTCGGCGGTGACCCAGACTCCGGCGCCCGCGCCAACGATGTGCGTCACGCGTCGCTGCGCGGCGAGCTCGGCGATCAGGTCCGTCCAGCCCGCGCCGCGCGCGACCTCGGCATCGGTGAGGTACGTGAGCCACAGCAGCGCATCGTGCAGCTCGTCGGCATCCGTCGCATCCGGCCAGGCCTCCTCGCGCACGCGGCGGATGGCCTCGGCATCGAGCTTGCCCAAGTCCGCGGCGCTCTGTGGATCGAGCCAGCGCCGGCTCATCACCGCCTGTGTGCGTCGCTCCTCGAGAGGCGCGTCATCGAGATAGGCGTACGGTCGCGCCGAGAGCACCTCGAGCGCGAGCGGGGAGGGCTCGGTGAGATCGCGGGCCAGCACCTGGATGCCGCCCGATTCAAGAGCGCGCAGCAGCCGCTCGAATCCGCCGGCGTCCATTGCCTCCTCGAGGCAGTCCCGCAGCGTCTGGCGCACCAGCGGGTGATCGGGAATCTCGAGCTCGCCCGGCAGATTCTCCGCGCAGGCGAGCTGGTCCGGGAAGACGGCGGCGAGCAGATCCTCCGCGGCCATGCGCGCGAGCGGCGCCGGCACTTTCTTCCCGCCGCGAAAGCGCGGCAGGGCGAGCGCGATCGCCGCGCTCCAGCGCCAGCGCACCGGAAACATGGGCGCGGCGCACACGGCCTGCACGAGGATCGAGCGTGCGGTGTTGGAATGCAGGTAACGCGCCACGTCGGCGAGCTCGAAGCTGTGCGCCGTCGTGAGCGACAGCACGATCGTGTCCTCGGTGGCCGCCGCCTGCAGCTCGAAGTTGAAGGAGCGGCAGAAGCGTTTGCGCAGCGCGAGCCCCCAGGCGCGGTTGATGCGGCTGCCGAAGGGGGAGTGAATGACGAGCTGCATGCCGCCGGCTTCGTCGAAGAAGCGCTCGAAGATGAGAGTCTGCTGGGTCGGGAGCGCGCCGAGCGCGGCGCGCCCCGCGGCGAGATAGTTGACGAGCTGCTGCGCGGCGGGGGCGGACATGCCCGTGGAGGCCGAGAGCCACGCGCACGCCGCCTCGAGCCCTCGATCGAGCTGCGCCTCGAGCTCGCCGCGCAGCCGCGAGACGCTCGCCGACAGCTCATCGGTGCGCCCGGGCGCCTCGCCGAGCCAGAAGGGGATCGAAGGCGGCTCACCGCGCGCGTCCTCGACCCGGATGCGGCCCTGCTCGACGCGCAGAATGCGGTAAGACACGTTGCCGAGCTGGAAGACATCGCCCTGCAGGCTCTCGACCGCGAAGTCCTCGTTCACCGTGCCGATGAACTGCGCCTGGGGCTCGAGAATCACCTGGTAGTCGGCGTTGTCCGGAATGGTGCCCCCGGAGGTGAGCGCGGTGAGTCGCGCCCCGCGCCGTCCCTTCACCCGGTGGTTCACGCCGTCGTGATGGACGAGCGCGCCGTGCCGGCCGCGGCGCGTGCTGTAGCCCTCCGCGAGCATGCGCACGACCTCGTCGAACTCGGCGCGCTCGAGGTCGCGGCAGGGATACGCCCCGCGCAGCAGCTCGTAAAGCCCCGCCTCGTCCCACTCGCGCGCCGCCACTTCGGCGACGATCTGCTGCGCCAGGACATCGAGCGGCTTCGCGGGCACCGCCACCCGATCGAGTTCCCCGCGTCGCACCGCGGCGAGGAGCGCCGCGCACTCGACCAGGTCATCGCGCGACAGCGGAAACAATCTTCCCTTCGGAGTGCCGCCCACCGAGTGACCGGAGCGGCCGACGCGCTGCAGGAGTGCCGCGATCGAGCGCGGTGAGGCGAGCTGGCAGACGAGGTTCACCTCGCCGATGTCGATCCCGAGCTCGAGGGATGCGGTGGCGACGAGCGCGCGCAGCTCGCCGCGCTTCAGCCGGCTCTCCGCCGCGAGGCGGGATTCCTTCGCCATGCTGCCGTGGTGGGCGGTGACGTGCTGCTCGCCGAGCCGCTCGGACAGATGCCGTGCGATGCGCTCGGCCTGCCGCCGGGTGTTGACGAACACGAGCGTCGTGCGGTGCTCGCTCACGAGCTCGGCGAGGCGGTCGTAGATTTGCGTCCACACCTCCCCCGACATCACCGCCTCGAGCGGGGAGGCGGGGATCTCGAGCTGCAGGTCGCGCTCGCGGACGTGTCCCGAGTCGATGATGGTGCAATCGGCCGCGCCGTCGGCGAGGAGATTGCGCGTGCCGACGAGAAATCTGGCCACTTCCTCGACCGGCTTCTGCGTGGCCGAGAGGCCGACGCGCGTGAGCCGGCGGCCGGCGAGGGACTCGAGCCGCTCGAGCGAGAGCGCGAGATGCACCCCGCGTTTGCTGCCGACCATGGCGTGAATCTCGTCGACGATCACCGTGCGGGTGCTCGCGAGCATCCGCCGTCCGGACTCGGAGCCGAGCAGGATGTAGAGCGACTCGGGTGTGGTGACGACGATGTGAGGGGGGCGCTTCGCGCTGCGCGCCCGCTCGTGCTGCGGGGTATCGCCGGTGCGCACGAAGGTGCGGATTTCGATCTCCGGCAGGCCGAGCGCGGCGAGCTCCGCGCGGATGCCCGCGAGCGGCGCCTCGAGGTTGCGCTGGATGTCGTTGGAGAGCGCCTTGAGCGGGGAGACGTACACCACCAGAGTCTCGTCCGGCAGAGCGCCGGCGGTGAGGCCAGTGCGCACCAGCTCGTCGATCGCCGCGAGGAATGCGGCAAGCGTCTTGCCCGAGCCCGTCGGGGCGGCGATCAGCACGTGACGCTGCGCGGCGATCGCCGGCCAGGCCGCGCTCTGCGCCGGAGTGGGCGCAGCGAACGTGCGCGCGAACCATTGGGCGACGGCAGGGTGGAACGCAGCGGGCATGGCACGATTGAAGCACAGCCGGAGCCTCACGAGGAGCTCCGCAGCGCGGAAGTCACACCACGTACAGTCAGTGATGCACCTTCGGGCTGTATGCGGGCGAGCTGCGCGCGCCGCTGGCCACAGCGGCCCGGAAGGGCCGGATGCACGAAAGGGGAGTAAAGTGGTCGACTCGTCCCTCGAGCCTAAGGTGTCGGAGGATGTGGGAAGAGGATGTTGAGAGCGCGGCGCGCCGCAAGGTCGCGTGGCTCATCGGGATCGTGGTCGCGGCCGTGATCGCCCTCGCCGGCTGGTACTGGTACGCGGCGCGACAGCGTCCCGCCCCTGCGACGCCGGTGGTAGCTCCCGCGGCGCCCCCGCCGGTGAGCGCCGAGCCGCAGATCGCGCATCCGATCGCGGCTGACAACGCGGCGGGCTCTGCCGCCTTGCCGGCGCTGAACGACAGCGACCCGGTCGTGCACGATTCGCTCGCCGGTGTGCTCGACCGCCATGCCGTCGAGCAGTTTCTGGTGCCGCAGAACGTCGTGCGCCACCTGGTCGCCACCGTCGATAACCTGCCGCGCAGGAAGGTGGCCGTAGAGCTGCGGCCCGTGAAATCGACGCCGGGACAGACCGTCATCGCCACGCAGGGCGAGATCACGACCCTGAGCGATGCCAACTTCGAGCGCTATGCGCCGCTGGTGCGGGTGCTGCAGGCCACGGACGTGAAGACACTCGCCCTGGTGTACCAGCGGCTGTATCCGCTGTTCCAGCAGGCTTACGAGGACCTGGGTTATCCCGGCAAGTACTTCAACGATCGGCTGGTCGAGGTGATCGATCACCTGCTGCAGGCGCCGGAGGTGCCGGCGCCGATCAAGCTGGTGCAGCCCAGGGTCTTCTACGAATACGCCGACGCTGATCTGGAGGGTCGCTCGGCCGGACAGAAGCTGCTGATCCGCATGGGTCCGGCGAACGCGCGCGCCATCAAGGCGAAACTGCGGGAATTTCGCGCCGAGATAGCCAAGAAGAAATGACGCGGCCGAAGGCGTGCGAGCATGAGGGACGCAACAGCTTGGGACGGGGACGGTGTCGAGAAGCCGCTCGCGGAGCTGCGCTCGGTGTTGATCCCCGGTGAGACCCTGGAAGCCTGGGCGATTCAGCGGCGGATCTTCGCACTGTCGCACCGGCGGGTGCTGATCGCCGCCACCAGCGGCAGGCTGGTGGTGCTGGTGCGCAGGCTCATCGCGGGTTTCGATGTCTCCACCATCCGCTGGCAGGACCTCGAGGAGGTGACCTTGCGGGTGGGGGTGATCGGCGCGGATCTGACGCTGCGCGCCGGCAAGGCCACCGACCTCGCCTCGCTCGGTGCGCAGGGCTCGCAGCGGGTCGAGTTTCAGGGACTGCGCAAGGAGCAGGCGCAGGCGGTGTACCGCATCTGCCAGGCGCAGGACCAGGCGTGGCGCGAGAAGCGCCGGGTCCGGGAGCTCGAGGAATTGCGGGCGCGATCCGGCGGGATCCAGGTGATGTCAGGAGCTGCCGCGGCGGGCGCGGCGGGCGAGAGCGATGCGGTCCGGCGGCTGCAGGGAGCCAGGCAGCTGCTCGACGCGAAGCTCATCACCGATGCGGAGTACGAGGCCATCAAGGCGAAGATCGTGTCGTCGTGAGGCGCATCGAAACGCACCCGCTCAAGGCCGCGGCTGCCGCGGCTTGCGATATCCAACGTGTGTGCACACGTAATCCACAGGCGATCCACAGGGCAGGTGCGTTAGCCTTGTGAGCATGATCGTCCGCTTTCGCCGCCGCCCCGACACGCACAACGAAGTGCTCGGGACTTACAGTTTTTCCAGCCGCACGGTGCAGGTGCTGAAGACACAGGATGATCGCATCCTGTGGACCTGCGACTGCGACAGGTTTCGCCACCAGGATGGACAGCGCGAGCCCCTGTGGTGCAAGCACATCGCCAAGGCGGCGGCCCGGCGCTCGCTCGAGCGCCTGACGCGCCGGGTGTCCGTGGCCCGCGGGCTCGAGCGTTAGCGCATCCGTCAATCAGCGCTTGGCGGCACCCGCCGGGATCCGGTATTCTAGTTAGACTCATTCCACGAAGGAGAATGCCAATGCGCTGGGAAATTCCGCAGGCGACCGATTTCCGCTTCGGCATGGAAATCACTCTGTATATCGCCAGGCGCTGAGCCGGGTACCCGAGGGCGCTGGGCCCGCGGGCCCGAGCGCCTTGTGAGCCTCAATGCGTTGTGAAAATCAGGGTGCTGGGGTCTGCTGCCGGCGGCGGCTTTCCTCAGTGGAACTGCAACTGCCGTAACTGCTCGGGCGTCCGCAACGGCACCCTGCGGGCGCGGCCGAGAACCCAATCCTCCGTTTGCGTGGGAGGCCGCGACCCACTCCAGTGGGCGCTCGTCAATGCCTCCCCCGACATCCTCGCCCAGCTGCAGGCGAATGCGGTGCTGCAGCCGGCGCGCGCGCCGCGCGATACCGCCATCAGCGGCATCGTGCTGGTCGACGGGCAGATCGATCACACCGCCGGCCTTTTCATGTTGCGGGAATCCACCGCAGCGCTGCCGGTGTGGTGCACCGACAATGTCAATGCGGATCTGACGCGCGGCAATCCGGTTTTCGAGGTGCTGGCGCACTACTGCGGCGTCGAGCGGCGCGCCATGATCCCCGACGGGAGCCCCTTCGCCGTCGACGGGGTCAGCGGCGTGCAGTGGCGGGCGCTCGCCGTGGCAGGCAGGCCCGCCCCTTACTCACCTAACCGCGAGTCCCCGGTGGCAGGGGATAATGTGGCGCTGGTGATCGGCGATGAGGGCACCGGCGCGACGGCGGTGTATGCGCCCGGCCTCGCCGCCATCGAACCGCGATTATGGCGCGCCATGCAGGCCGCCGCCTGCGTGCTGGTCGACGGTACGTTCTGGAGCGATGACGAGATGATCCGTCTCGGGGTGTCGCCGAAACGCTCGCGCGACATCGGGCACCTGCCGCAGAGCGGCCCCGGGGGTATGCTCGAGTGGCTGGACAAGCTTCCGGCCGGCACCCGCAGGATCCTGATTCACGTGAACAACACCAACCCGATACTCGACGAGAGCTCGCCCGAGCACGCCGAGCTGACGCGCCGCGGGGTCCAAGTGGCGTGGGACGGGCTGGAGATCGAGCTGTGACGGCTGCGGCCTGGACTGGCGCGGAATTCGAGCAGCAGTTGCGCGAGCGGGGCCGCGCCTACCACATCCACCATCCGTTCAACGTGATGTTGAATTCGGGCAAGGCCACGGCGGCGCAGATTCGCGGCTGGGTGGCGAACCGCTTCTATTACCAGATCAGCATTCCCATCAAGGACGCCGCCATCCTCGCCAATTGCGACGACCGTGGCGTGCGCCGCAACTGGGTACAGCGCATTCTCGATCACGACGGCCACGGCGAGGATGCCGGCGGGATCGAGTCGTGGCTGCGGCTCGCCGAGGCGGTGGGCCTGACGCGTGCTCAGGTGGAGAGCCTGCAGCAGCTGCTGCCGGGGGTGCGCTTCGCGGTCGATGCCTACGTGAATTTCGCACGCCGTTCGCCCTGGCCGGAAGCCGTGTGCGCCTCGCTCACGGAGCTGTTCGCGCCGCAGATCCACAAACAGCGACTCGCCACCTGGCCGGAGCACTACCCATGGATCGACCAGGCGGGACTGAAGTACTTCCAGAGCCGCCTCGCCCTGGCGCGGCGCGACGTCGAGTTCGCCCTGGCCGTGACGCTCGACCGGTTTCGCACGCGCGCCGCGCAGGAGCGCGCGCTCGAGGTGCTGCAGTTCAAGCTCGACGTTCTGTGGCAGATGAACGATGCCATGGCGCTGGCCTACGGAGTGACGCCATGAGCGATATCCCGGGGAGCGCGAAGCCGGCGATCGCGCACGGCATGCGCCTGCAGTGGGAGCCGGCGCAGGAGGCGCACGTGCTGCTGTATCCTGAAGGCATGGTCAGGCTCAACAGCAGCGCCGGCGCTATCCTGAGCCGCTGCGACGGGGTGCGCACGCTCACCGACATCGTGACCGACCTGGAACGCACCTACAGTGTCGCCGGGCTCGGGGACGACGTCACCGCCTTTGTGGCGCTGGCGCTCGACAAGCACTGGCTGGAGCTGCGCGAGTGAGCAGCGCCACCCCGGTCGGACACGGACTCGCCGCGCCCAACGCGCAAGTGGGCATGTCGCAGGCGCCGCGTAGCGCGAACGCTCCCGGGCCGCCGCTGTGGCTGCTGCTGGAGCTGACCTACCGCTGCCCGCTGCATTGCGTGTTCTGCTACAACCCGACGGACTTTGCCAACACCGGGCCGGAGCTCGGCACCGGCGACTGGATCCGCGTGCTGCGCCAGGCGCGCGCCCTCGGCGCGGTACAGCTCGGGCTCTCGGGCGGGGAGCCGCTGGCGCGCGAGGATCTCGAGCCGATCGTCGCGCAGGCGCACACGCTCGGCTTCTACATCAACCTGATCACCTCCGGCATCGGCATGACCGAGGCGCGCATACGTGCGCTGAAGGCGGCCGGGCTCGATCACATCCAGCTGTCGTTCCAGGACAGCACGCGCGAGCTGAATGATTTCCTTTCCAGCACGCGCACCTTCGAGCTGAAGTCGAAGGTGGCCGGACTCATCCGCCAGTACGGCTATCCGATGGTGCTGAACGTGGTGCTGCACCGGCTCAATATCGATCACGTGGGCGAGATCCTCGAGATGGCGGAAGCGCTGGGCGCGCAGTACGTGGAGCTCGCCAACACGCAGTACTACGGCTGGGCATGGCTCAATCGCGAGCACCTCCTGCCCAGCCGTGCACAGCTCGAGCGTGCGGAAGCGACCACGCGGCGCTTTCGCGAGCGCGTGGGCACCAGGATGCAGATCTATTTCGTCGTGCCGGACTACTTCGAGACCCGGCCCAAGGCCTGCATGAGCGGCCTGGGGTCGGTATTTCTCGGGATCGCGCCCGACGGCACGGCCTTACCCTGTCACGCGGCGCGTATGTTGCCCGGACTGCAGCTCCCCAACGTGCGTGAGTCGGACATCCGCGCCATCTGGTACGACTCGCCGGCCTTCAACCGCTTTCGCGGCGAGGCGTGGATGAAGGAGCCCTGTCGCAGCTGTCCGGAAAGAGCCCGGGACTTCGGCGGTTGCCGCTGCCAGGCGTACCTGCTGACCGGGGATGCCGACAATGCCGACCCGGTGTGCGATCTGTCCCCGCACCATCATCGCGTGACGGAAGCGGTGGCGCGCGCCGAACAGGCGGCTGCCGCCGCCGCGGGCGGCGTGCGCGAGCAGGCGCTGGTGTTTCGCGATCACCGCATCTCGATCGCGGTCGTACCGGGCGACCCGGTCCGGCGCTAGCGAGGCGTCCACCGATGGCGGTGCGGCGCGTGCTGAAAATGGGTGAGCCATTGCTGCGCGAGGTGGCAGAGGCCGTGACGCGCTTCGACGCGCAGCTGGCGGCGCTGGTGACCGACATGGACGACACCATGCGCGCCTTCAGTGGAGCCGGCATAGCCGCCCCACAGATCGGCGTGAGCGCGCGCGTGGTCATCTTCGAGCTGCGCGACAACCCGCGCTACCCGCACCTCACTCCCGTTCCCTACACCGTGCTGGTCAATCCGGTGCTCACGCCGCTCGGCAGCGAGCTGGATGACGGCTGGGAGGGGTGCCTGTCGGTGCCCGGGATGCGCGGGCTGGTGCCGCGGTTCCGCCGCCTGCGCTACCGCGGCTTCGATGCGCACGGCGCGCCGATCGACCGGACGGTGGAGGGGTTTCACGCCCGTGTCGTGCAGCACGAGATCGATCACCTCGACGGCATCCTGTTTCCGCAACGGGTACGGGATCTGCGCAACTTCGGCTTCGAGGATGCGCTCACCGGGCAGATGACGCCGATGCCGGACTGACTTGAAGGAGACCGCCCACATGAGTCAGCGCGTCACGGGACCCTTCGAGGTGAAAGTCACGCCGCAGAAACCTGACACGCAGATCGCCCGGGCCGCAAACCTGGGCCGGCTGACCATCGACAAGCGCTTTCACGGCGAGCTCGAGGCGATCAGCAAGGGCGAAATGCTGGCCACCCAGACCGAGGTGAAGGGTTCCGCCGCCTATGTGGCCCTGGAGCGCGTGACCGGAACGCTCATAGGGCGCAGTGGCAGCTTCGTACTGCAGCACAGCGCCACCATGAATCGGGGCAAGCCCGTCTCCTCGGTCACCGTGGTGCCGGATTCCGGCACCGGTGAGCTCAAGGGACTGAGCGGCAAGATGAATATCATCGTCGCCGCGGACGGCTCGCACTCCTACGAGTTCGACTTCCGGGTCGAGCCACAGCCATCCTGAAGTCACGCCGTCAGAATGCCGGTGGCGCGGCGTCGCTGCGCGGCTGATGCGCCACGTCCCGCACCATGCGGATGGCGCACTCGCGCCCCTGGTAGTAGCCGGGAACGCGCGCCAGCTCGCGGTAGCCGAGCGCCGCATAGAAGGCGCGTGCGCCGGCGTTTCCCGCGCGCAGCTCGAGCGCGATCGTGAAGGTACCGGCGGTGAGTGCGGTGTCCTCGAGCCACTTCAGCAGGCGCCGCGCGATACCGCGGCGGCGGTGTTCGGGCGCGACCGCCAGCAGGTTCAGGTGAGCGGAGTCATCGGCGTAGCGCATGATGGCGAAACCGACGATGGCGGTCCCGGCCCGTGCCGCCAGCACCACGCTGTCCGGATGGCGGATGTGCCAGGCGATGCGCGCCGCATCCCAGGCGGGCCTGAGCCCGCTCTCCACCAACTCGTGCGACATCCCTGCCAGCAACGCGGCATCTGCGATCCGGGCCGGCTCGAGGCGATACGGGTACACGACATCGAGCATAGCGCGGGCGCGGGCGCGGCGCCCGGCCGGGCGTTCAGGCGAGAGTGTGAAACACCTGCTGAACGTCCTCGTCCTGCTCCAGACGGTCGATCACCGTGAAGACCTCGGTCGCCTGCTCCTCCGGCAGCTCGCTCGGCACGGTGCAGATGTATTCATGCTCGGCCGACAGCGGTGCGAGGCCACGCGCTTCCAGCGCCTCCTGCAGCCGGCCGAAATCGGCGAAGGCACAGCGGATCACCAGCTGCGGCTCGCCCTTCTCGCCGGCGCTCTCGCCCATCTCCTCGAGTCCGTGGTCGATGAGGTACAGCTCGAGATCGTCCTGGTCGATCCCCGCGGGATTCAGGCGAAACACGCCCATCTTGCGGAACAGAAAGCTGACGCTGCCGGTGGTGGCTAGATTGCCGCCGCCCTTGGTGACGATGTTGCGCACCGCCGCGACGGTGCGCGTCGGGTTGTCGGTCGCCGTTTCCACCAGCAGCGCCACGCCGTGCGGCGCATAAGCCTCGTACAGCACCTGCTGGTAGTTGGCGGCGTCGCGCCCCGCGGCGCGCTTGATCGCCGCCTCGATCCGGTCTTTCGGCATGTTGACGGCGCGCGCGTTCTGGATGGTCCGCCGCAGCACGGGGTTGGACGCCGGGTCGGTGCCGCCGGCCTTCACCGCCATGGTGATGTCCTTCGCGATGCGGGCGAACTGCTTCGCCATGCGGTTCCACCGCGCGAACATCGTGTGCTTTCTGACTTCGAAGATGCGTCCCATGGGCTTGCATGGTGCACGAACGGCAACAGGCGTGCCAGCCGTAGCCGGCCTGCGATTCAGTCGATGGGTTGGCCAATAACTACGCGAGCTGCGCCTGCAGCATGCGCATGCGCCGCAGCTGCAGGGAGAGGCGGCGCTCGATCTCCCGCAGTTTGCTCTGCAGGTCCACCTGGTCCCACTGCTCCAGCACTGCGCGCTTCTTCTCGCCGAGCCACTGCTCCTTGACGCGCGCCCAGTCGGCCACCGCGGCGAGGAAGCTCTCGTACTCGTGCGCCAGGCGCGCGCGCAGCTGTTCGATGTGCGAATGACCCGCGTTCGGGGTCTTCGCCAGCCGCTCGCGGGCGCGTGTGAACTGCATGGCGAGCAGCGCGCGCTGGATCTGGAACACCGGCGTGCGCTTCAGGCGCCGGGTCAGGCCGAACAGCTGCAGGCCCGCGATCAGCCACTTGGTCGGATCCCACTGCCACCAGCGCACGCCGTTGCGATAGTCATGCGCGAAGATGTGGTGGAAGTTGTGATAGCCCTCGCCGTAGGTGATGACCGCGAGCACCGGATTGTCGCGTGCGCTGTTGTCCTCGGTATACGGGCGGCTGCCCCACATGTGGGCGAGGGAGTTGATGAAAAAGGTGACGTGATGGCTCCACACCAGCCGCAGCACGCCGGCGAGGATGAACATGCCCCACAGGTCGTGGAACAGGATCCCCACGAGCAGCGGCAGACCGAAGTTGGTCGCCAGCGCGAGCGGCACGTAGTAGCGGTGCTGGAACGCCAGCATCGGATCGCGCCTGAGGTCCGGGATGTTGGAGAAGTCGGGCCTGCCGCTCGGGTAGTGGCGCAGCATCCAGCCGATGTGCGAGAACCAGAACCCGCGCCGCGCCGAGTACGGGTCGCGGTCCACGTCGTCGACGTGCAGGTGGTGGGCGCGGTGGCCGCTGCACCACGCGAAGACGCTGTTCTGCAGCGCCATGGTGCCGAACACCAGGTACAGCAGCCGCAGACTCCAGTGTGCCTCGTAGGTGCGATGCGCCCACAACCGGTGATAGCCCGCCGTGATCGCCATGCCGTTGGCGCCGGCGAACAGCACGAACGCCGCCCAGGCCGCGGGCGAAAAGCCGCGCGTCAGGCCATACCACGGCACGAGGATCGCGGCGGCGCCCAAGGTCAGCGCGAACATCAGAGCATTGGTCCAGACCAGGGGGGGCGTCTGCTCGTTGCGGGTGGTGTCGGAGTTGCGGGTGGTGTCGGACATGCGCAGCCAAGTGTTAAATAGGGCGCCGTAACTTATCACGGCCGGACGCCCGAGGTGGGACTTAAGTCGTTTTTGAGTATGCTGCGCCCCTTGCGGCACCCGTGTGAGCTCGATTCCATGACGTGGATCCCTCTACGCCCGGCGATCCTGCGCGGCGCGCTTACGGCCTCGCTGGCGCTGGTGGTCTTCCTCTTGCCCGCGGGCGCTCGTGCGGCGCGGGCCTATGTTTCCAACGAGGACGACGGCACCGTGACGGTCATCGAGACGCAGCGCCTGACGGCGCTTGCAACCGTGACGGTGGGCAAGCGGCCCAGGGGACTGGTGCTCAGCCCTGACGGTGCGAGCCTGTACGTGGCGCTCACGGGGCTCCCCAAGTGCCCACCGCCGATCCCCGAGAAGCGGTGTGCCAAGCTGCCGCGGGACCGGCAGGCCGACGGCGTGGCGGTCATCGACACCGCGACGCTCAAGCAGACACGGCTGCTGAAGGGAGTCTCCGATCCCGAACGCGTCGAGATCAGCCGCGACGGACACTCGCTGTTCGTCACCGATGAGGATGCCGCGCGGCTCAGCGTGCTGGACGTGCTGCGCGGACGCGTCGTCGCCAGGATTGCGGTCGGGCGCGAGCCTGAAGGTGTGCGCGCCTCGCCCGACGGTCGCTGGGTGCTGGTGACCAGCGAGAGCGGCAATTCCGTGGCCATCATCGATGCGCACACCCACACCCTGCTGCACACGGTTCTGGTGGGCACGCGCCCGCGCGATCTCGCCTTTACACCCGACAGCCGCAGCGCCTACGTGTCCGGGGAAGCCGACGCGTCGGTGTATCGCATCTCACTTCCGAGTGGTGCGCCCACCGCGCAGCTCGTGCAGCTGCGCCAGGAGGCGCGCCCCATGGGCGTCGCGCTCGACGCGGCACACGGGCGGCTGTACGTGAGCACCGGTCGCGGCGGTACCGTGGCGGTGATCTCGCCGCAGGACGGCAAGCTGATCGGCGAGATCGCCGTGGGCGCACGACCCTGGGGGCTGGCTCTGAGCGAGGACGGCACCCGCCTCCTCACGGCCAACGGCCCCTCGGGGGATGTGTCGGTCATCGATACCCACACCCTCACCGTGGTCGGCAAGGTGACGGTCGGCCACGGTCCCTGGGGCGTGGTCGTTGGCCCTTAGAGGCGCGTTGCGTGAGAGGAGCGGACGTGTTTGCAGTTGTTGGGCGATTCGGCCTGGTGTTTACGGCAGCCGTGGCGGCAGTGGCCGTGGCCCAGTCCCCGGCGCTTCCCGCCCCCGTCGAGAAGGCGGCACGCACGTACATCACGCGCGGCGCGCTCGAAGCTCCGGTCCGCTTCCTGTCCTCGGACCTGCTGGAGGGCCGGGGACCGGGCACGCGCGCAGATCAGCTGGCGCGGCTGTATCTGCAGACTCGGCTGGAGGGCATGGGTTACCGCGCCGCCTTCGCCGGCGGCAGCTGGCAGCAGCCGTTCGACATCGTCGGCATCAAGTCGCAGTTCCCGAAGAGCTGGAGCTTCCAGGTCAGGGGTCAGCGAGTCGACCTCGCCTGGCGTGACGACTACATCGCCGCGAGCGGTCTGCAGAGTGACAACGTCGCGCTCACCGACGCCGAGCTGGTGTTCGTCGGTTACGGGATCCAGGCCCCGGAATACCAGTGGGACGACTTCAAGGGCGTGGATGTCGCCGGCAGGGTCCTGGTGATGATGAACAACGATCCCGACTGGGATCCGAATCTGTTCGCCGGCAAGCGCCGTCTGTACTACGGCCGCTGGGACTACAAGTACGCGAGCGCGGCACGCCACCGGGCCGCCGGCGCGATCATCATCCACACCACGCCCTCCGCGGGCTATCCCTGGCAGGTGGTGCAGAGCTCCTGGGGCGGTGAGCAATTCGAGCTGCCGGCGGGGAGCGAGGCGCGGCTGCGCCTGAAGGCCTGGGCCACCGAGCAGGCGACGCGGCGCTTGCTGCAGGCGGGTGGCCAGGACCTGGACAAGCTGCTCGCGGCCGCGCGCTCGCGCGATTTCAAACCGGTGCCGCTCGGCATCCGCACCTCGGTCGCGTTCACCAACACACTGTCGCACGTGCAGACCGCCAACGTCGGCGGGCTGCTGCCCGGAAGTGATCCAACCCTCGGCGCGCAAGTCGTGGTGCTGTCGGCGCATCACGATCATTTCGGCATCGGCGAGCCGGATGCCGGCGGTGATCGCATTTATCACGGCGCCGTGGACAACGCCTCCGGCTGTGCGCAGGTGCTGGCGATCGCGCGGGCCCTTGCGGCGCTGCCGCAGCCCCCGCGCCGCTCGATACTCGCGCTGTTCGTCGCCGGCGAGGAGCGCGGGCTCCTCGGCTCGAGCTACTACGCGCAGCATCCCTCGTTCCCGGCCGGCCGCATCGCGGCCGACATCAACATCGACGGTGGCAACATCTTCGGCCGCACCCGTGATGCGACCCTGATCAGCATGGGCAAGTCCTCGCTCGACGAGCTCGCCGCGCGGCTCGCGAAGGGCCAGGGCCGGGTGCTCAAGCCCGATCAGTTCCCCGACCGCGGCTACTACTACCGTTCGGATCAGTTCTCGTTCGCCAAGATCGGCGTGCCGGCCTTGTTCTTCGCGGACGGCACGGACTTCATCGGCCGGCCGGCGCTCTGGGGCAGGCAGCAGATCGAGGAGTGGGAGCTGAGGAAATACCATCAGCCGGCCGACAAGCTCGACGACAGCTGGAACTTCGACGGCATGATCCAGGACGCGCAGCTCGACATGCTGTCCGCGTGGCTCATCGCGCAGGCCGATGCCATGCCGACGTGGAAGCCCGGCGATGAATTCGAGGCGGCGCGCAAGCAAGCACTCGGCGCACTGGCCGGCAAGTAGACCCGCGGAGTCAGTAAGCATGTTCGAACGGCTCGAGTCCGTCATTCCCGATCCGATCCTCGGCCTCATGGCGGCGTTTCGCGCCGACCCCGATCCGCGCAAGGTGGACCTGGGTGTCGGGGTGTATCGCGACGATCGCGGCGAGACGCCGGTGCTCGAGGCGGTGCGCCGGGCGGAGAGCGCGCTGCTGGCGCGCCAGAGCACCAAGAGCTACGTCGGGCCGGCGGGCAACCCCGCGTTCAACGAGGCCATCGAGCGGCTGGTGCTCGGCGAGGAGCACGAGGCGCGCCTCACCGCACGGGTGCGCACCGTGCAGGCACCCGGCGGATGCGGCGCGCTGCGCCTGGGCGCGGAGCTGATTCGCGCCGTCTCGCCCGATTCGGTGGTGCATGTGAGTACGCCCACCTGGGCCAACCACAGCCCGCTGCTGTCGGGCAGCGGCCTGAAGCTCGCGCCCTATCCGTATTTCGATCCGGCCACCGGCGGGGTGCAGTTTGCCGCCATGGCGGCGGCGCTCGGGCGGCTGCCGGCGCGCGCGGTGGTGCTGCTGCACGCCTGCTGCCACAACCCGACCGGCGCGGACCTGTCGCCGGCGCAATGGCGCGAGCTGCTCGAGCTGGTGAAGCGGCGGCAGCTGCTGCCGTTCATCGACATGGCCTACCAGGGCCTGGGCGAGGGGCTCGAGGCGGACGCGTACGGCATGCGCCTGTTCAGCGCCGAGCTTCCCGAGGTGCTGTGTGCCGTGTCGTGCTCGAAGAACTTCGGCCTGTACCGCGAGCGCACCGGCGCGCTGCAGGTGATCAACGAGACGCCGGCGGCGGCGGACGCTGCCTTCAGCCACCTGGTGCGCATCGCGCGCGGCATCTGGTCGATGCCGCCCGATCATGGCGCGGCGATCGTGCACGGGATACTCGCCGAGCCGACGCTGCGCACCAGCTGGCAGGCGGAACTCGCCGCCATGCGCCAGCGTATCCAGAGCCTGCGCCACGAGGTGGTGAAGCAGCTGCGGCAGCACTGCCCACAGCGTGACTTCGGGTTCATCGCCACGCAGCGCGGCATGTTCTCCTTCCTCGGCATCGGCGCACAGCAGGTGCGCGAGCTGCGCGAGCGCCATCACGTCTACATGACCGACGACAGCCGCATGAATATCGCCGGGCTGCGCGCGCAGAACCTCGAGTATTTCGCGCGCGCCACCGCCGAGGTCCTCAGCTCTCCGGCACGATGATGCGGTGCGTGGATTTCACCTCTTCCATCACGAAGTAGGTGTGCGTCTGCTGCACGCCGCGCACCGCGGCGATGCGATCGCCGAGGAAGCGGCGGTAACTCTCCATGTCCGTTACGCGTACCTTGAGCAGGTAATCGAACCCACCCGCCACCATGTGGCACTCCATCACCTCATCGTGCGCCAGCATCACCTGCTTGAAGCGCTCGAAGGCGTCGGGCGTGGTGCGGTCCAGCAGCACCTCCACGTAGGCGAGCAGGCCGAGCCCGAGCCGGCCGGGGCTCAGGCGCGCAAAGTACCCCTCGATGTACCCGGCGGACTCCAGGCGCCGCACGCGCTCGAGCGTCGGTGTGACGGTGAGGTGCACCTCGCGCGCCAGCTGCGAGACCGCCGCACGGCCGTCCTGCTGCAGCCGCGCGAGCAGGCGCCGGTCGGTGCGATCGAGAACGCGCTCGCCGGACGCGGCCGACGCCGATTTCGGGCTCATGGCAGTTGATTTCGCTATTAAAGTGGTTAAAACGGACAATTATTCTCTGAATAAAAGCATAACATAAGAGCAATCAACTAGGCAGGCGGACATGGACCGAGCGACGGCCCAACAGGTGAATCAACCGGGGACCGGCCTCGCGGCGCTGCGTGCGCAGCTGCGCGCGGCGACGCTGCGCCCGGAGGCCGACGCATCCGGGGAGCTGCTCGCCGACCTGTCGGTCGCGCGGGCGGCGCTCGAGCGCGCCGCGACCCGCGCCGCGCGCTGGGTCGAGACGGCCCGTGCGGATCAGCGCTCCCGGCCGCTCGTCGACAGGATGCTCGAGCAGTTCCCGCTCGACAGCGCCCAGGGCAAGGCGCTCATGAGCCTGGCCGAGGCGCTGCTGCGCACGCCGGACCCCAGGCGCGCCGACCAGCTGATTGCCGAACGGCTCGCATCGGTGCGCGCTGCCGGCGTTCCCGGCGACACCGACCTGCTGCTGCGAACCGGGTTCACGCTGCTCGGCGCGGCCGGGCGGCTGCTGCCGGAAGTGTCGGCAGAGCTGTCGGGGGAGTTCTCCGCCGCCAGCCTCGCCAGGCCGATGATCGCGCCCATCGTGCGCGCGGCGCTGCGCCAGTCGATGCAGCTGCTGGGGCACGCCTTCATCGTCGGCGAGACCATCGACGCCGCGCTGGCGCGCGGCCGCTCCGAGCCGGGACTGGCGCTGTGCTCCTTCGACGTGCTGGGCGAGGGCGCGCGAACCGAGTTGGACGCGCAGCGCTACTACGATTCCTATGCGCACGCGATCGGGGCCCTGGGCGCTCAGGCGGCGGCCTCCGTGCACGCGCGCTCGGGCATCTCGGTGAAACTCTCGGCGCTCGAGCCGCGCTACACGCAGCTGCAGAGCGCGCGGGTCAACGAGCAGCTTGGCCCCCGCATGCTGGAGCTGGCGCGCCGCGCGGCGCGCGCCGGCATCGGCTTCACCGTCGACGCCGAGGAGGCCGATCGGCTCGACCTGTCGCTCGACATCGTCGAGACGCTGGCGCGGGACCCGGCCACGCGCTCCTGGCAGGGGCTCGGACTCGCGGTACAGGCCTACGGCCGCCGCGCGCCGCTGGTGCTCGACTGGGTGGCGGCGCTGGCCCGCGACAGCGCTCGACGCATGACGGTGCGGCTGGTCAAGGGGGCGTACTGGGACAGCGAGATCAAGCGCGCGCAGGAGCGCGGCCTCGCCAGCTTCCCCGTCTACACCTCCAAGGCCGCCACCGACGCCAGCTACCTCGAGTGCGCGCGGCAGCTGTTCGCCGCCGGCGAGGTGATCTACCCGCAGTTCGCCACCCACAACGCCTACACGGTTGCCGCGGTGCTCGAGCTGGCCCCGGCCAGCGCGGCGTACGAGTTCCAGCGCCTGCACGGCATGGGTGAGGCGCTGTACGAGGCGGCACGGGCGGAAGTTCCCGCGCTGCCGCCGGTACGGGTGTACGCGCCGGTGGGCACGCACGAGGACCTGTTGCCGTACCTGGTGCGGCGGCTGCTCGAGAACGGCGCCAACAGCTCCTTCGTCCATCAGTTCATGAATCCACAGATCCCCGTGGAGCAGGTGGTGCGCGATCCGGTCTCTTCCCTGACCAGCAACGCCTCGCGGCCGACGCGGGTGCGCGAGCCGCGCGCGCTCTTTGGCGCCGGGCGCGCCAACTCGGAAGGGCAGGACTTCGGCGATCCGGCGGCGCTGGCTACGCTGCAGGCGCTGGTGCAGGCGCACGCCGGCGAGACTTACGTCGGCGGACCGATCCTGAGCGGCCGCCGCACGCGCGATGCCGCGACGCCGGTGACCTCGCCGGCCGACACCCGCGAGACGGTGGGGCTGACGCGCGATGCGAGCGCCGCGCAGATGCGCCACGCGCTGCAGGCGGCGCAGGAGGCGCAGCCGCACTGGGATGCGCGGCCTGCGGCCGAGCGCGCCGCCTGTCTCACGCGTGCCGCGGACCTGTTGCAGCAGCGACGCGGACTGTTCCTCAGCCTGCTGGTGCGCGAGGCCGGCAAGACGCTGCCCGATGCGGTGGCGGAGCTGCGCGAGGCGGTGGATTTCTGCCGCTATTACGCGGCGCGCGGCGAGGAGCTGTTCGGCGCGCCGCTCGAGCTGCCCGGGCCGACCGGCGAGAGCAACACGCTCTCCCTGCACGGCCGCGGCGTGTTCGTGTGCATCAGCCCGTGGAATTTCCCGCTGGCGATCTTCACCGGGCAGATCACCGCGGCGCTCGTGGCCGGCAACGCCGTGGTGGCGAAGCCGGCGCCGGCGACGCCGCTCATCGCTCATGCCATGACCTGCCTGCTGCACGAGGCGGGCGTGCCGGCCGCGGCCCTGCAGCTCACGCCGGCCGATGGCCCGGCGTTCGGCAAGGTGGCGCTCACCCACCCGGCCCTCGCCGGTGTCGCGTTCACGGGCTCGACCGCGACCGCCGCCACCATCAACCGCACCCTCGCCAATCGCGACGGCGCGATCGTGCCGCTCATCGCCGAGACCGGCGGCGTCAACGCGATGGTGGTCGATGCGACCGCGCTGCCCGAGCAGGTGGTCGACGACGTCATCACCTCTGCCTTTACGAGCGCAGGCCAGCGCTGCTCGGCGCTGCGCGTGCTGTACCTGCAGGAGGAGATCGCCGCGCGCGTGATCGCGATGCTCATCGGCGCGATGCGCTGTCTTAAGATCGGCGCGCCGGCGGATCTGGCCACCGATGTCGGTCCGGTGATCTCGCAGGCCGCCCGGCAGCGCCTGCAGCAGCATGCCGCGCGCATGCGCGCCGAGGCGAAACTGCTGTACGCCTGCGAGCTCGATGCCAGCCTGGCGCCGGGACATTTCTTTGCGCCACAGTTGTTCGAGTTGCGCAGCCTCGATCAGCTCAAAAGCGAGGAGTTCGGACCGATCCTGCACGTGGCGCGCTATCGCAGCGGGGAGCTGCCGCAGGTGCTCGAGGCGATCCGCAGCACCGGCTTCGGGCTGACGCTCGGGGTTCACAGCCGCCTCGAGAGCGTCGCCCGGCACGTGTTCCGATCGCTGCCGGTGGGCAACACCTACGTGAACCGCAACATGATCGGCGCCGTGGTCGGGGTACAGCCGTTCGGCGGCCAGGGCCTCTCGGGCACCGGACCGAAGGCCGGCGGGCCGCATTACCTGCTGCGCTTCGCCACCGAGCGCACGCTCACCATCAACACCGCCGCCATCGGCGGCAACGTCGAGCTGCTGTCCTGACCGGCCGGATTGTGGCGGTGAGGGTGGCCGGGCAGGGTCGCCCCGGGCGCTAAGCTCACTGCGCCAGCGGCTTCAGTCGCGCGTCCCGCGCGAGGCCGCCGTAGAGGTCGAATCCCCGCTCCAGCCACGCGAGCAGCGGGTCGCCCTGCGCCAGCGGCGGGATCGTGCTGACGCTGGCCACCCAGCGAAACGCGCCGAGCGCGAGGTAGTCCGCATAGTTGGGCGATGCACCGCCGAGGAACGGGCCACGCTCGAGCTGTGCGCGCAGCGGATTCAGGGCGTCGCGCAATTCCGGAAGTCTCGACACCCGATCGGCGACACAGGCTTCCAGGCTGGTACCCTGCAGCCGTGCCTCACGGCTCGTGCGGAAGTAGAGGCGGTCGGCGGGGCGTGCGGCGTTGTGGATGTCGAGCACGTAGCTCCTGAACATTCGCCGCAGGATTTCCGCGGAAAACCACGCATCGAAGAGGCGCACCATGGCGTACTCCGCGCACCCCGAGAACAGGGCCGGCCGGGCCGGATAGCTGCGCTCCAGGTAATCGGCGATGTGCCAGCTGTCGCCAACGCGCTCCTCCCCATCCTCGATGACGGGAACGGTCCGCAGCTCACCGGAAAATGCCGCAGCAATCTCGGTAAAACCAAGCGGCACACTCTGGAAGGCGAGGCCCTTGTGCGCGAGAGCGAAACGCGTGCGCCACACATAGGGGCTGGCGGAGATTCCATTCTCCAGCACCAGCTCGTAGAGGCGGATGTTTTCCCGCGATGCCACGGCGCTCACGGCCCGTGCACGGTAGCACATGGCACGCCGCCCGGCCGGGCACCTTTACCGGCCCGCCTCACCCCATATCGCCGGCGCGCAGCTGCTCGGTGAGCGCCTCGAGAGAGTCGACCGGGGCCGCGCAGCTGCTGCCCCGGCACACGTATGCAACCGGGGCCGCGCGCGAGGTCTTGTCCGCCAGCGCTGGCGGAAGATCCGGCGTCTGCGCCGCTATCGCCAGCACCACGCGGCGCGGGGCGTACTGCCGCGCGAGCTCCACTCGCCAGCCCTCGATGGTGCGCGCTTCGCCCCTCAGGATCACGATCTCGGGCGGATCCAACAGCTCTTCGAGCGCAGTGACCAGGCTCACGTGCGCCTGCGGGTGCTGCGCCAGCGCCGGCCACGCGGCCCGCAGCGTCCGCTCGGCCGCCGCCAGGTAGCGCGGCTCGCCCAGCAGATGCCCCATGCGCAGCAGCACGCGGGCGGCGATGCCGTTGCCGGCGGGCGTGGCGTCGTCGGCGAAGACCTTGGAGCGGTGGATGAGCGCTTCGTGATCGTCGGCGGTGAAGTAGAAGCCGCCCGCTTCGGCGTCAGCGAAGTGCCGTAGCACCACTTCCAGCAGCTGCCGCGCAAATTCCAGCTCCGGCGCCGAGAAGCGCAGCTGCTGCAGCTCGAGCACCGCATCGGCGAGATATACGTAGTCGTCGAGGTAGGCGTTCAGGTGCGCGCGGCCATCCATCCAGGTCGCGAGCAGGCGCCCGTCGCGCCAGAGCGTGCTGCGGATGAAATCGAGCGCGCGGCTCGCGGACTCGCCGAGCTCGTCCCGCCCCAGGGCGCGCGCGGCGAGCGCCAGGCCGCGGATCATCAGCGCATTCCAGGACGTCAGGACTTTTTCATCGCGCGCCGGACGCACGCGCCGAGCCCGCAGCGCCAGCAGTTTCGCGCGCGCGCCATCGAGCAGCGCCGCGATCTGCGCGACCGGCCTTCCGGCCTGCCGGGCAGTGTCCTCGAGCGAGGCGGCCACGTGCAGGTGCCAGCGGCCCTCGAAGTTCGCGGGCTGGTCGAGCCCGTAGCGCGGCGCGAACACCGCGAACTCCTCTGCGCTCAGGTGCGCCTCGATGTCGCTGCGATCCCAGACGTAGAACTTGCCTTCGTGACCCTCGGAGTCGGCGTCGAGGCTCGAGAAGTAGCCGCCCTGCGGAGCCTGCATCTCGCGCAAGGTCCAGGCGGCGGTCTCCTGCGTCACGTGCGCGTACAGCGGATCGCTGCCGGCGAGCGCCGCCTGCGCGTACACCGCCAGCAGCGCGCCGTTGTCGTAGAGCATTTTCTCGAAGTGCGGAATCATCCAGCGCTCATCGACCGAGTAGCGGCAGAATCCGCCACCCAGCTGATCGTTGATGCCGCCCTCGGCCATGCGGCGCAGCGTGAAGGTGCCCATGTGGAGGGCCTGCAGATCGGGCTCGGGCGCATGCGCACTGGCGCGCCAGTCACGCAGCAACCGCTCGAGACTCTGCGGGTGCGGGAATTTGGGCGCGGCGCCGAAGCCGCCGTCGCGGCTGTCGAAGGAGTGCGCCAGCTGCGCGCGGCAGGCCTTGAGCGGCTCATCGGTGAGCTCGGTGTCGGCGGCCGCCGGCGCCGGATTGAGCTGGGCGAATGCCGACATCAGCGCGTCGTTCTGCGAGCGCAGCTCCGCGGCATGATCGCGATAGTATTTCGCCACCCGCAGCAGCACGTCGCGAAACGCCGGCAGGCCGTAGCGGGCTTCCTTCGGGAAGTAGGTGCCGCCGAAGAACGGCCGCTGGTCTTCGTGCGTCAGGAACATGGTGAGCGGCCAGCCGCCGCCGTGCTGTGTCAGCATCTGCTGCGCAACCTGGTAGATGCGATCGATGTCAGGCCGCTCCTCGCGGTCCACCTTGATGTTGACGAAGTGCTTGTTGAGAAGCCGTGCGGTGGCTTCGTCTTCGAAGCTCTCGTCGGCCGCGACGTGGCACCAATGACAGGCGTGGTATCCCACGCTCAGGTGAATCGGCTTTTTCTCGGCGCGCGCCCGCTCGAGTGCTTCATCGCCCCACGGATACCACTCGACGGGATTGTGAGCATGTTGCCGCAGGTATGGGCTCGTCTCAGTCGCGAGATGGTTCGTGTACTTCGGCGTGCCGTCGCGGTTGAGGTGGCTGACTTTCATCCGGATCTCCAGTCCCGATTGTATACTCGCCCGTGCCCCTCATCCGTCCCGGACTCATGTCGAACCCCTCTGCCGCCCACGTCGAGCCCGCTGCGCGCGTGCTGCGCCTGAAGCGCGGCGAGGAACGGCGCCTGGCGGCGGGGCACGTGTGGGTGTTCAGCAACGAGATCGACACCGGCAGCACGCCCCTGACGGCGTTCGCGCCCGGTGCCGTGGCGCAGGTGCGCACGCAGCGCGACACATTCGTCGGCTACGCCTGCGTCAACCCGCACGCACTCATCTGTGCGCGCATCCTGTCGCGCGAGGAGGCTCGCCCGGTCGACGGGGCACTGATCGAACGGCGGCTGCGGGCGGCACTGGCCCTGCGCGAGCGGCTCACCGGCGCGCCCTACTACCGCTGGGTATTCGGCGAGTCGGACCAGCTGCCGGGACTGGTGCTCGATCGCTACGGCGCGGTTGTCGTCGGTCAGATCGCCACCGCCGGCATGGAGGCGCTGCGCGAGGAGGTCGCTGCGGCGGTACGCGCAGTGCTCGCACCGGCGGTGCTGTACTGGAAGAACGACTCCGCGGCGCGCGAGCTCGAGCACCTGCCACGGTTTACGGCGGCGGCGTTCGGCGCGGTCCCGGCCAACATCGAAGTCACCGAGGGCGGACTGTCGTTCACGGCGCCGCTCGCCGAGGGACAGAAGACCGGTTGGTTCTACGACCAGAGCGCCAACCGCGCGCGGCTGGCGCGGTACGTGGCGGCGGGCGCACGCGTGCTCGATGTGTGCTCGTACGTGGGAGCCTGGGCGGTCACGGCGCTGCGCCACGGAGCCGCGCGCGCGCAGTGCGTGGATACCTCGCAGGCGGCGCTGGAGTTTGCGCAGCTCAACGCAGCGCGCAATGGCACCGCGCTGCAAGTGCTGCGCGCCGACGCGTTCGAGGCACTGAAGAGCCTTACGGAGCAGGGCGAGCGGTTCGACCTGGTGATTCTCGACCCGCCCGCGTTCATCAAGCGCAAGAAGGACACACCAAAGGGGCAGGCGGCGTACCGCAAGCTCAATCAGCTCGCCCTGGGACTGCTCGCGGACGAGGGACTGCTCGTATCCTGCTCCTGCTCGTACCATCTCGCGCCCGAGGAGCTGGTCAGCGCGATCCAGAGCGCTGCGCGCCACAGCGGGCGCTTCGTCCAGATCCTGGAAGCCGGCGGCCAGTCGCCCGACCACCCCGTGCACCCGGCGATCCCGGAGACCCGCTATCTCAAGGCGTTCTTCTGCCGCGTCACGCGCGAGGTCGGCTAAACTTCGCGCCTCATGCTGACCTACCCCGGCTTCAACAAGGTGGCCTTCGAGCTCGGCCCGATCAAGGTGCATTGGTACGGCATCATGTACCTGCTCGGGTTCGCGGCGGCCTGGTGGCTGGCGCGCCGGCGCGCCGCACAGCCCGGCTCGACCTGGAAGAAGAACGATGTCGACGATGTGATTTTCTTCGCCATGCTCGGTGTGATTCTCGGCGGGCGCATCGGCTACGTGCTGTTCTACGGCCTGACGTTCTGGGCAAACGACGCGTGGTATCCACTCAGGCTCTGGGAAGGCGGCATGTCCTTTCACGGCGGGATGCTCGGTGTCGCCACCGCGCTCACGCTGTTTGCCTGGCGCCGCGGCCGTCATCCCGCCGACGTCTACGATTTCACCGTGCCGCTGCCGGCGCTGGGCCTGTTCTTCGGCCGCATCGGTAACTTCATCAACAGCGAGCTGTGGGGTAAGGCTACGACCGTACCGTGGGGATTTCGCGTCAACGGCGAGGTGCGTCACCCCTCACAGCTCTACGAGGCGGCCCTCGAAGGCCTGCTGCTGTTCACCGTGATGTGGTGGTTCACCGCACGCCCGCGGCCGCGCCTGGCGCCCTCGGGGTTGTTTCTGGCTCTCTACGGCGTGTCACGCTTTCTGGTGGAGTTCGTGCGGCTGCCGGATGAGCACATTGGCTATCTCGCCGGCGGCTGGCTCACCGAGGGGCAAGTGCTGTCGGCGCCGATGATCATCGCCGGCGGCGCGCTGCTGGCGTGGGGGTACCGCGTGCGCGCGCCCTCGGGCAATTTCGCCATCGCACAATGAAACAGTACCTGGAGCTGATGCGCCGGATCCGGACCGAGGGCGTGCGCAAGGGCGACCGCACCGGCACCGGCACCCTGTCGGTGTTTGCGCACCAGATGCGCTTCGATCTCGCCCGCGGCTTCCCGCTGGTGACGACCAAGAAGCTCCACCTGCGGTCGCTGGTCTACGAGCTGCTGTGGTTCCTGCGCGGCGACACCAACGTCGCCTGGCTGCGTGAGCACGAGGTCACGATCTGGGACGAATGGGCGGATGAGCACGGGGAGCTCGGCCCGGTCTACGGCCGGCAGTGGCGTGCCTGGCCGGCAGAGGGCGGACGCACCATCGACCAGATCGCCCAGGCCGTCGAGCGGCTCAGGAGCGACCCTGATTCGCGCCGCATCATGGTCAGCGCCTGGAACGTGGGTGAGCTCGAGCGCATGCGCCTGATGCCCTGTCATGCGTTCTTCCAGCTCTACGTGGCCGCTGGACGTCTGTCCTGTCAGCTCTACCAGCGCAGCGCGGACGTGTTTCTCGGCGTACCGTTCAACATCGCCGGCTACGCGCTGCTCACGCACCTGTTCGCGCAGCAATGCGATCTGGAGCCCGGCGAGCTCATCTGGACCGGCGGCGACTGCCACCTGTACCTGAATCATCTCCAGCAGGCGGACCTGCAGCTCTCGCGCACGCCGTTCGCGCTGCCGCAGCTGGTGATCCGCCGCCGCCCGGCGAGCATTTTCGCCTACCAGTACGAGGACTTCGAGTTCGTGAATTACCAGCACCATGCGCCGATCAGGGCGCCGGTGGCGGTGTGAACGCGGCGGTCACCGCCGCTCAGGCGCCACTGATCGAGGTGCGCGCTTCGCCGCTGCACGGCCTGGGTGTATTCGCCGCGCGGCGCATCCCGCGCGGCACGCGCGTCATCGAATACCTGGGCGAGCGCGTCTCACACGCCGAGGCGGATCGCCGTTACGATCACAAGGACGCAGGCGACAGCCACACCTTCCTGTTCATCGTCGATGAGCGCACCGTGATCGACGCCGGTATCGATGGCAACGAGGCGCGCTTCGTGAACCATTCGTGCGAGCCGAACTGCGAGTCGGTGATCGAGAATCAGCGCGTGTACATCGACGCGATCCGCACCATCGAGCCGGGCGAGGAGCTCACCTACGATTACCAGATCAAGCGCGAAGCGGACGACCCGCCCGACATCGACGCCATCTTCGCGTGCCGCTGCGGCGTCGAGGGCTGCCGCGGCAGCATGCTGTGGCCGCCGCCGTGCGCGCCGCGGTCGAGGACCCAGGGGCGAGGCAGCCGCTGCCGCTGAGCAGCGCCGCGGCCGACGATTCACATGAACAACTCGCGTCGCCTCAGTGTGTCCGCGGTGATCGGCGCCATGGGAATCGTCTACGGCGACATCGGCACCAGCCCGCTGTACGCGCTGCAGTCGGCGCTCGATGCCGCCGGCGGTTTTGACGCCGAGGTGGTGCTCGGCGTGCTGTCGCTGGTCTTCTGGAGCCTCGCCATCTCCGTCACCCTCAAGTACGTCACGGTCATCATGCGGGCCGACAACGAGGGGGAGGGCGGGATCCTGGCGCTGTTCGCCCTCGCCCAACGGCGCCTCATCACCGGCAGCACCTGGGCGAAAGTGGCCGTGGCGCTGGCGCTGATCGGCACCGCGTTCTTCTTCTGCGATGCGCTCATCACGCCGGCGATCTCGGTGCTGGGCGCCGTCGAGGGCCTGGAGGTGCTGAACCCGGGCTTGAAGAGTGGCGTGGTCCCGGTCACGATCATCGTCATCGCCGTGCTGTTTGCCTATCAGCGCCACGGGACCGCCAGGGTGGCCCGCCTGTTCGGGCCCATCATGCTGCTCTGGTTCGTGGTGATCGGGGTCATCGGCGTCATTCCCATCGTGCGCAGCCCGCAGATCCTGCTGGCCCTGAATCCCCTGCACGGCATCGGTCTGCTGGTCCATCGCGCGCCGGTGGCGCTGGCGATCATCGGGGCGGTGTTTCTGGCGATCACCGGCGGCGAGGCCCTGTATGCGGACATGGGCCAGTTCGGCCGGCGACCGGTGCGCATCGCCTGGTTCGCGCTGGTCGGGCCGGCGCTGGTGATCAACTACTTCGGGCAGGGCGCGCTGCTGCTCGAGCTCGGCAAACCCGTCGCGCATCCGCTCTACCACCTGGTATCCGCCGCGGTGCTGCCGTGGATGGTGATGCTGGCGACCGCCGCGGCGATCATCGCCTCGCAGGCCACGATCTCCGGAGCCTTTTCCATGGCGCGCCAGGCGGTGCACCTGGACCTGCTGCCGCGGCTGCGCGTGCTGCAGACCTCCGCCCTCGAGCACAGTCAGATCTACGTGCCGATCGTGAACTGGCTGGTGTTCCTGGCCGTCATCGCCTTCGTGGTCGGCTTCGGCTCCGCCGACGCCCTGGGTGGTGCGTACGGCGCCGCGGTGGTCGGCACCATGGTCGTCACCACGATCCTCGGCGCCTTCGTCGCCGCTACCCAGTGGAACTGGCCGAAATGGCAGGTGGCGGGCCTGTTCGGCCTGATGCTGGTGGCCGACGGCGCGTTCGTCGCGGGCAACATGACCAAAGTGCCCACCGGGGGCTGGATTCCGCTGACGCTCGGGGCCGCGCTGTGCCTGATATTCACCACCTGGCGCACCGGGCGGCTCGAGCTGCGCGCGGCGCTGGCGAAGTTGGCCGTGCCGCGCAGCGAGTTGGCGAAGCTGGTCGCGGGCGCGCAGCGCGTCCCGGGGACCGGCGTGTTCCTCGCCAGCAATGCCGGTCTGGTGCCGTCGGCGCTGATTCGCAACATCGAGCATAACTGCGTCGTGCACCAGCGCGTCATCATCCTCAACGTCGAGATCGCCGACACGCCGCGTCAGGATCCGGTGCAGCGGCTGCGCATCGAGGAGCCGCTGCCGGGCGTGCATTGGATCACCGCGCGCTTCGGCTTCATGGAAACTCCGGACGTGGCCGAAGCCCTCAAGGCGTGCCGCGCGCGCGGCCTGCGCGTGTTCACCGAGGACAGCTCGTTCTTCGTCGGCCGCCACGTGGTGCGCGCCCGACCCCTGCCGGGGCTGCGCGGCTTGCAGCGCCGCCTGTTCGCACGCATGCAGCAGTACAGCACGCAGGCGGCGGAGTTCTTCCGCATGCCGTTCCGCGACGTCGTCATCCTCAACACCGCGGTGGAGATCTGATCGGCCACCGGAAGATGCACGGCGGGTGGCTTTCCGGGCGCCGCGCTGGTAATAATGTCCGATGAGCGCCGTGCAACCGCTGGTTTCGCTGATCGTTGCGATGGCGCAGAACGGCGTCATTGGCCGCGGCAACGCGCTGCCGTGGCGTTTGCCGCAGGATCTCAAGCGCTTCAAGGCCTTCACGCTCGGTAAGCCCGTGCTCATGGGCCGCAAGACCTTCGAATCGATCGGCCGCGCGCTTCCCGATCGCGCCAATCTCGTGCTGACACGGGATCGCGGCTGGTTGGCCGCCGGCGTGATCGTCGTGCACTCGGTGGAGGAGGCGCTCGCGCACAGCGGCGGCTGCGCTGAGCTGGTGGTGACAGGCGGCGCGGAGGTCTATCGTCTGGTGCTGCCGATTGCGCGCCGCATCTATCTCACCCACGTTCAGGCCGACGTGCCGGGCGACACCTTCTTTCCCGGTTTCGATGCCACGCAATGGGCCGACGTCGAATGCAGCACGCATCCGGCGGATGAGGATCACGCCTATCCAGTCACGTTCGTGACGCTCGAGCGCCGCAACGCACCGCAGGCGCCGCGGCAGCACTAGGACCGGGCGCGCGCTGAGCTTATCGGCGACAGGCGCTCGGTGATCAGCTTCTCGGCGAGCGCGCCGTCCGGCTCGCCGCCGGTGCCGCGGTCGAGCTCCTCGAGCAGCTGCGCCTGCACCGCCCCGCGACGCAGCGCCTCGGCGTACGCAATCTCGGGGTGAAACATCACCATTGAATAGCGCGGGATGAAGCGATCGGGAAAGCGCCGCTCCAACCCCAGGGCGAGGTCGCGGCGGCGCACGAAGCGCGCGTCCAGCACCGCATCGCGCATCTCGGTGTAGTTCTCCAGCGCCATCTGCGCAATGGCCGCGGCGTTCGGGCGGCGCGACTGCTCGAACTGCGCGAACACGGTCGGCCAGTCCGCCTGCCGCTCGAGCAGCGCATCGAGCACCGCGCAGTCTTCGAACGCGGCATTCATGCCCTGGCCGTGAAAGGGAACGATGGCGTGGGCGGCATCGCCCAGCAGCAGCACGCGGCCCGCGACCTGCCAGGCCGAGGCGTGTACGGTGCCGAGCTGCCCCTGCGGGTGGCTCGCGAACTCGGCCAGCAGGTCCGGCATCAGGGGCGCCACGTCCGCGAACTGGCGGTCGAAGAACTCCGCGACCGCCGGCGGCCTGGCGAGCGCGGCGAAGCTGACCGCGCCGGCGCGCGCCAGGAACAGCGTCGCGGTAAAGCTGTCGTCGGTGTTGGGCAGCGCGATCAGCATGAAGCCGCCGCGCGGCCAGATGTGCAGCGCGTGGCGCTCGAGCGCCTGCCGGGCGGCCGCGGGCGGCACGCTCAGCTCCTTGTAGTCGTGGTCGAGCCACTCCTCGTGCACGCTCACGTGCCCGGCGGCTGCCAGGCTGGCGCGCACCGCGGAGCCCGCGCCGTCGGCGGCGATGGTGGGCGTGAGGGCGCTCTCGTGCAGCGCCCCGCTCGCCTCATCGCGAAAGCGCAGCCGATCCCGACCCACTTCCGCGCCCAGGCACTGCTGGTTGAAACGCACGCTCACACCCGCGTGACGCGCCGCCTCCTCGATGAGAACCCGGTTGAGAGCGGCGCGGCCGACCGACCAGATGACTTCGTGCTCGCGCTGGCCGTAGGGTTGCAGGGCGGTTTGCCCGGACAGCTCGTGCACCATGCGCCCGCGCATCGGGATCAGCAGCGGACGCACGCGGTCCATGACGCCGGCGCGCTCCAGGGCGAGCATGCCGCGGGCGGCCAGCGCCAGATTGATGGAGCGCCCGCGCTCGGGTTGCGTCTGCCGCGGATCGGGCCGGCGCTCGTGCAGCGTCACGGCCAGTCCGCGCCGCGCCAGCAGCAGTGCGAGCAGCGACCCGGCCAGGCCCGCGCCGACAATGTTGACCGCCCGCTGCGCCTGCGGGCTCAAGCGCTCTCCCGCAGCACTTCGCCGAGCGCGCGGGCGAACCGCCAGGCGTCTTCAAAGCGGTTGTACAACGGCACCGGCGCCACCCGGATGATGTCGGGCGAGCGCCAGTCGCACACCATGCCGCGTGCGGCGAGCGAGGCGAACACGCGCGCCCCGCGCGCGGCACCGCCCGCGATGCGCAGCGACAGCTGACAGCCGCGCCGCGCCTTCTCGCGCGGCGTGATGAGGTGCACCTGCTCCGCGAGCGGCTGCAGCAGCTGCTCGAGAAAGTAGCTGAGCTGCACCGACTTCGCGCGCAGCCGCTCCATGCGCGCCTCGGTGAAGATCGCCAGCGAGGCAACGAGCGGTGCGGCGGCGAGGATCGGCGGGTTGCTGATCTGCCAGGCGGCCGCGCCGGCGGCGGCGCGAAACTGCGGCTCCATCAGAAAACGCGTCGTCTGCTCGTGACCCCACCAGCCGGCGAGCCGCGCGCCCGGCAGGCCGCCGCTGTGGTGCTGGCGCGGCTGCGCGTCCGCGTGACGCTGGTGGACGAAGCAGCCGCCGATGGCGCCGGGGCCGCCGTTCAGGTACTTGTAACTGCACCACACCGCGAAGTCCGCCCCGGCCTCGTGCAGCGCCAGGGGCGTATTGCCGATGGCGTGCGCGAGGTCGAAGCCGGCGATGCAGCCGTGGCGGTGCGCGGCGCGCACGATGCGCGCGAGGTCGAACGCCTGGCCGGTGCGAAACTGCACTCCCGGCCACAACACCAGCGCGATCTCCTCGCCATGCTCCCTGAGGCAGGCGTCGATGGCCTCCTCCGGCACGGTGTCTTCGCCCGCGCGCGGCGCCAGCTCGAGCAACGCAGTGGCAGGATCGAGGCCCTGCCAGGCGATCTGGGAGGCGACCGCGTGGCGGTCGGAGGAGAACGCGCCCGCTTCCATCAGGATGCGGCTGCGCCGGCCTGTGGGCCGGTAGAAGCTCGCCAGCATCAGGTGCAGGTTCACCGTGAGTGAATTCATGGCGACCACTTCGGTCGGGTGCGCGCCGCTCAAGGCTGCCAGAGCGGCGGTCAGGTTCTCGTGATAAGGCACCCACGGCCGCCGCGCGTGCTCGTGGCCCTGCACGCCGAGCCGCGCCCACTCATCGAGCTCCTCGATCACCAGCTCGCGGGCCGCGAGCGGCAGCAGTCCCAATGAATGGCCGCACAGGTAGAGCAGCGGCTCGCCGCGCGCATCGCGCGGCAGTGCGAAGCGCTCGCGAAAGCCGCGCAGCGGGTCGAGCGCATCGCGGGCCCGCGCGGCCTCCAGGGTCGATTCCCCGCTCATGACGCCGGCGTCATCAACCGATACAGCAACGGGCGGCTCGGCACCGCATCCCCGCCGAGCGCCGGCACTTGCAGCTCGAGGAGGTAGGCGCCGTCGGCCAGCTCGTCGGGCATGAAAGCGAGCTCGGTGATGGTGGCGCCGGGCCGCGCCGCGGCGCCGAGCTGCACCGAGCCCGGCGGCAGCCCGAAAAAAATGCGGTGTGCCGTGAGCCGGCCCTCATCGTGCGCGCGATCGATCGAAGGCACATCGACGATGAGGTGCAGGATGCCGCGGCCGACGAGCAGCCGCGCCGCCTCCTGCGACAGGTAAGGGGGCGTCGCCGCGCCGTAGTCGCGCGCGCGCTTGTCCGCGGCATTAGGCAGGGTGCGGATGAGCAGCGCCTGCGCCTCGAACGGGGCGCTCGCCGGCCAGCCGCGCTCCAGGGCGCGGCGCGTGATGAGCCGGTCGTTCGGGCGCGGCGCCGGCTCGCTCCCCTCTCCGGCCGCGCCCGGTGCTTCCGCGCTGACCGACAGCAACAGCGCCGGCAGAAATCCCGCCGGAACCACCCGCCAGGCATCGAGAGGCTCGCGCGTGAGGTGTCCGACGCATTCGGTGTGTGTGCCGTTGCAGTGCGGGATGAGCGTGATGAGCTCGCAATTGCAGCTCGCGCCGCGCTCGACCGAGCCCTCGAACCCCGCCGCCTCGAAGGGCTGCGAGCGGGCGCGCGGCGCGCCGAAATGACGCGGCTGCGGGCCCGCGAAATCCAGCGCCAGGGCCAGCATCACCGGGCGCGACACATCGATATGGAGCTCGCGGCCGCCGACCGCGATGCGCGCATTCACGAGCGCTCCATGACCTTGCCGCAGCGCGCGCAGGTGCGCCTGGGCTGGCTCGCGAAGAAGCGCTCGAATACCGGCGGAAACTGCGTTTCGATATCGGTGAGCGGGAAGAACTCCTCGTACAGGCGCTCACCGCAGTGCTCGCAGTACCACTGGAAGCCATCGAGCTCGCCCGGGCGGCGTGCACGCTCGATCACCAGGCCCACGGTGTTGGCGGGTCGTTGCGGCGAATGCGGCATATTGGGCGGAATCAGCAGCACTTCGCCGGCCCTGATCGGCACCTCGACCGCGCGGCCCTCCTGCATGGTCCTGAGCACCATGTCGCCCTCGAGCTGGTAGAAGAATTCCTGCCCCGGGTCGACGTGGTAGTCCTTGCGGGCGTTCGGCCCCCCCACCACCATGATGATGAAATCGCCATCGCGAAACACGCGCTTGTTGCCCACCGGCGGCTTCAATTGCGCGCGGTTGGCATCGATCCATTGCCGGAAATTGAACGCTTGCAGGGATTGCATGTCTCCTCCGTGCCGTTCGCGTATGTTACGCGCAGCAAGGCTGGAGCGAGGAGCGCGCGATGCGGTCAGGGTCCGGAGGAGCGAGCGCGGGGCGCGCCGGCGCTGCGGCGCTGGTGCTGTTGGCGGCCGGCTGCGGCCACCTGCCGGCCATGCACTGGCCCTGGCATCAGCGCCCGGCGCCCGCCGCCGCGCCCGTGCATGAGCTCGACATCAGCGCCGCGGCGGGCGCCCCGGACTCCTGGCGGCAGTACTGGAGGCGCAATACCCTGGTGGTGGACCTCACGGCCGCCAGCGGTTCGGGCAGCATCACCCTGAAGCCGGCTTCAGGGGCCGCCTGGCCGGTGCGGCTCGCCTTGCGGGTCACACCGGGGGCGATCGGGGTCCTGGAGGTACGTGCGGATCAGCGCCTCATCCTGCCGATCACGCCGGCCGGCAAGCCGACCGATCTGGAGCTCACACCGCGTCTGTACACCTCCGCAACGAAGCAGATGAGCATCATCTGGGGGCCGAACAGCGCGCCCGCCCCCTAGCCGATGACCTGAGTGCCGGCGCACGGCACGCACACCGGCGCCCGTTCCGCATCCAGGTCCACGGCGCTGAGCGCGCCGCCCCACACACAGCCGGTATCGAGGCCGATGACGCCGTGCTCGCGCACCAGGCCGAGTGCCGACCAGTGGCCGAAGATGATGCGCGCGTCGCGGCTCTCGCGCTGCGCGTGCGCGAACCAGGGACGCAGCGGCGAGGGGGGCGGCGGCGGCTCACCCTTCATGGTGAAGTCCACCCGTCCGTCGGCGGTGCACACGCGCAGGCGCGTCAGCACGTTGATGACGAAGCGCAGTCGCTGCATGCCGGCAAGCAGCGGGTGCCAGCGGTCCGGCTCATTGCCATACATGCGATCAAACAGCGCGCGCGGATCGCGCCGCAGCGCGCTGCCGACTTCCAGCGCCAGACTCAGAGTCAGGGCGACGGTCCATTGCGGCACCAGCCCCGCGTGCACCATGAGATCCGGCCCTTCCGCGTGGGCCAGGGGGCGCGTGAGGAGCCACTCGAGCAGCGCGTCCCGGTCCGGCGCCGCCAGCACCTCGTCCAGGGTGTCGGACTCGCGGCGGCGGTGCGCACCGTGCGCGAGCGCCAGCAGATGCAGATCGTGGTTTCCCAGCACCACGACCGCGTTGTCGCCGAGTGCGCGCACCCGCCGCAGCGTCGCGAGCGATGCGGGGCCGCGGTTGACCAGATCCCCGACGAACCACAAGCGGTCGCGATCCGGTGAGAACCTCAGCTGCGTGAGCAGAGCGCCCAGCTCCTCGTCACAGCCCTGTACGTCGCCGATGGCATAGCGGGTCACTGCAGAATTCCGGGCATCGCGAGCCGGAACGGCTGGATGGGCGCATCGAAGTGCGCCCCGTTGTCGGCGAGCATCTGGTAGCTGCCCTGCATGGAACCGACCGGGGTCTCCAGCACCGCGCCACTGGAGTAGCGGAACCCCTGGCCGGGCTTCAGGTACGGCTGCTCGCCCACCACGCCGTCGCCGCGCACCTCCTCCACCTTGCCGTTGGCATCCGTGATGACCCAATGGCGGGTCAGCAGTCGCGCCGGCACCTGGCCCTCGTTGCGGATGGTGATGGTGTAGGAGAAGACGTAACGGCTCTCGCGCGGGTCGGACTGCTCGTCCAGGTAACTGGTCTCGACGTCGACGCGGATCTTGTGCTCGAGGGAGCTCATGGGCGTGATTCTACCGGAGTGCCCGGCCCACTAGCTGCGGCCGGCGCGCATCGCGAGCACATCGCACGGCGCGGCGTGCAGCACGGTGTCCTCGGTGAGATTTACCAGAATCGAGAGCCCGTGACGTTCGCGACTGCCGAGAATGATCAGGTCGGCCCGCCGCTCGCGCGCCACGCGCACGATCTCGGATTTGACATTGCCACTCTCGACCCGGCAGGAAGCGCCGCTCAGGCCGAGCTCGGCCGCGAGTCCCGTCAGGCGCTGCCGGGCGCGCTCGAGCAGCTCCTCCTCGATCTGCACCGAGGGCATGAGGGTCTCGCCCATGGGCTCGACCGGCACGAATTCCACCACATGCAGCAGCTCGACTTCGGCGCCGAGCGCCGCGGCGAGCGCCTGTGCCTTGCGCCCGATCGCGACGCTGTCCTCCGTCAGGTCAACGACCAGCAGGATGCGACGGTAAACTGTCATGACGAGTCCCCCATGCACCGCTGCCGGGAAGACTAGCGTCACGGACGCGCGCGGTCGAGGGCCTGTGCCAGGGTGTTGAATGCTTGCGGCGCGAGCGTCTCGGCGCGGGCACCGGGATCGACCGCGCAGGCCTCGATCTGCTCGCGGGTGAGCAGCGGCTTGAGGGCGTTGCGCAGGGTTTTGCGGCGCTGCATGAAGGCCGCGGCCACCACGGCCGGGTAGTGCGCACTGACGGCAAACAGCGGCTGCGCCCGCACGGTGAGCCGCACCAGCGCGGACCACACCTTCGGGGCCGGCTGGAAGGCTCCCGGACCGACCTCGAACAGCCGCTCCACCCGGACCTGGGGAGCAAGCATGACGCCCAGGCGCCCGTAGTCCGCATCCCCGGGTTGCGCGGCGAGGCGCGCCGCCACCTCCCGCTGCAACATCAGGTGCAGGTCGAGGATCGCCGGCGCGTGCGCCAGCAGCCGGAACAGCAGCGGCGTGGAGATGTTGTACGGCAGGTTGCCGGCGATGCGCAGCCGCCCGCCGCGCTCGCGCGCCAGGGCGGTGAAGTCGAACTGCAGCGCGTCCGTATCGTGCAGCACGCAGCGCGGCGGGTTGAAGCGCTCACGCAGCAGCGCCACGAGATCGCGATCGATCTCGATGGCATCGAGCGTGCAGGCCTCGCACGCGAGCAGCTCGCCGGTGAGCGCACCGTGTCCGGGTCCGATCTCCACCAGGTGCTCGCCGGCGCGGGGGCCAAGCGAGCGCATGATGCGGGCGATCACCGCCGGGTCGTGCAGGAAATGCTGGCCGAAGCGCTTACGGCGCGGCGCCTGGCGCGCTCTCGCGACGCCGGGCATCAGCGCCGCTGCACGGCGAGACGGCTTGCCATGCGCACCGCGGCGGCAAGACTGCGGCAATCCGCCTGGCCGGTGCCTGCCAGATCGAGCGCGGTGCCGTGATCCGGCGAGGTACGCACGATCGGCAGGCCGAGCGTCACGTTGACCGCGTGCTCGAAGCCTGCGTGCTTGACGACCGGCAGCCCCTGGTCGTGATACATGGCGAGCACCGCATCGAAGCCCGCGAGCACCCGCGGCACGAACACGGTGTCCGCCGGCAACGGCCCCTCGGCGCGGATGCCGCTCGCCTGCATGCGCGCGATCGCGGGGGCGATCACGCGCAGCTCCTCGTCCCCCAGGTAGCCGCCTTCCCCCGCGTGCGGGTTCAGGCCGCACACGGCGATGCGCGGCGCGGGAATCGCCCACCAGCGCGCCAGATCGCGCGCCAGGATGGTCGCCGACTCGTACAGCGAGTCGGCGGTGATGGCATCGCTCACGGCCCTGAGCGGCAGGTGGGTGGTGGCGAGCGCCACGCGCAGCTCGCCCGCGGTCAGCATCATCACCACGCGCGCGCTGCGGGTGCGTTGGGCAAGAAATTCAGTGTGGCCGCTGAAACGCACGCCGGCGTCGTTGATCACGCTCTTGTGCACCGGGGCGGTGACGATGGCGTCGAACTCGCCGCTGAGGGCACCCGCGACGGCGCGCTCCAGCAGCGCGAGCACGTAGGGCACGTTGGCCGTGTCGGGGCGTCCCGGCACGCTCGGGCCCGCGAGCGGGTGGTGCTCGACGCCGAGGCTGCCGCCGCGGTGCGCAGCGGCAGCCGCTCCGGCCCGGTAGGCGTAGGAGCGCAGCGTGACCGCCAGGTTCAGCTGTGTGGCGCGCTCACTCAACAGCGCGCGGTCGGCGAGGCACACCAGCTCACAGGGCAGCTCCTCGCGGGCGAGCGCCAGGCACAACTCCGGCCCGATTCCTGCTGGCTCCCCACTGGTCAGCGCAACTCGCGGAATCATGACGGCAGGAGCGGGGAGCGCGATAAAGGCACTTTCGGGGCCGTCAAAAACAGGGGCTCGGCGCAGCGCGCCGAGCGGGGTTTGCCGGGACGGCAAACCCCAGGCTTTGCGCGCAAAGCAGGGACAGCGGAAGCGCGCAAAGTTTTTGCCGGAGCCTCCAGGGACGGATTCACGGCGTCCCCGAAAGTGCCTTTATCGCGCTTACCGGCCTCACGACTTGAACTCCACGAATGCCTCATCGCGCATGCGCCGCAGCCACAGCTCCGTCTCCTCGTCCGCCTTGCCGGCGCGGATCGCCTCCATGGCCTGCCGGCGCTTGAGCTCGTCGGTGTTGTCGAAGCGGCGGTGCCCGAGCACCTGCGCGATATGCCAGCCAAACTGCGTGTGGAACGGCTCGCTGATCTCGTTGTCCTTCAGGCCCGCGATCGCCTGCTCGAACTCGGGGGCGAAGGTTCCCGGCCCCGCCCAACCCAGGTCCCCGCCCTCGGCGGCGGATCCCGGATCCTCGGAAGTGGTCTGGGCGAGGCCGGCGAAGTCCTCGCCCTTGAGAATCCGCTCGCGTAGCGCCGTGAGCTTCTGCCGCACGGTCGCATCGTCGGCGAGCTCGGTGGTCTTCATGAGGATGTGCCGCACGTGCACCTGATCCTCCACCGCCTTCTCGCTGGCGCCGCGCACCTCGTTCAGCCTGATGATGTGGTATCCGGTCGGGGTGCGCAGCGGCTCGCCCACCTCGCCCGGCTTGAGTCCGGCGATCACGTCGGTGAGGAACGTGGGCAGCTCGCCGCCCTTGCGCCAGCCCAGCGCGCCGCCCTCGAGGGCGGTCTGGCTGTTCGAATAGGCTACCGCGAGCTTGGCGAAATCCTCGCCGCCCTTGGCGCGCTGGTAGACGTCCGCGGCGCGCTTGGCGGCCTGCTCGAGCTGCGCGGGGCTCGCATCCTGGGCCACGGCGATCAGGATGTGAGACACGTTGTACTCGTTGCGCTCGGAGGGGGTCTTGGCCTGCTTCTCGAGGAACTGATCGATCTCGCGCGGCGTGACGCTGATGTGCTGCAGCACATCCCGCTGGCGCAGTAGCGACAGCGTGATTTCCTTGCGCAGGTCATCGCGGTAGGAGGCGTAGTCTTCGCCCTGCTTGGCGAGGGCGTCGGGCAGCTGCGAGAGCGTCATGCCGTTGCGCTTCGCCACATCCTGCAGCGCTGCGTTCACGGTCTCGTCCGACACCTTGACGCCGGCGCGATTGGCGCGCTGCATCTGGATCTCCTGCAGTACCAGGCGCTCGAGCACCTGCTGGCGCAGGACGTTCTGCGGCGGCAGCTCGAGCTTCTGCTGGCGCAGCCGCCCACTCACGGCCTCCACCTGCGCGTCGAGCTCGCTGTTGAGCACGACGCCGTCATTGACGATGGCCGCCACGCGGTCGAGCAGTTCACCCTTGGTGGCCAGCTCGCGGGTTTGCGCCTGCGCCGCTTGCTGCAGGGTGAGGGCCGCCGCGATCACCGCGAGCCGCATCAGGGCCGAAGCCAGTATCCGCTGCATGTGATTCTCGTTCCTCTACCAGGTGCCCTTCAGCGGGCCCTGACTCTTCGAAGGTATCGCTTCGGGGGGCGTGTAGCCCCGGATCGCCCCGCTGAGGGAGGCGTCCGACGCCGATCCGACACTGGCGAGGCCGGCAAGTTCCAGCTGCAGCCAGACGCCGGTCTCCTGGCTGGCGGTTGGGTCGTGACTGTTCACGAACCGGCGTGCGCCCAGCCTCACCCGCCAGCAGCACGCACGGTACTCGAAGCCGGCGAAACGCTCCAGTGGGGTGTGATCGCGCAGCGAGTAGACGTCCCGCGTGAACACGTTCCACTGGCGCCGGATGGGCCAGGCCGCCGAGAACTCCACCTGGTCGAACCCCTGCTGGAACTGCCGCGCGACCCCCTGCACCAGCTGCTGCACCGGCACGAAGCGCTCGTAGCGGTAGGCGAGGTTGAGCACCGCATCGCTGGCGCGCTTGTACTGCAGGTTGACCGTAGTGCGTTCGCTGCGCTCATTCTGTGGGTCCCATTGCACGCCGGCCTCCGCGCTCCAGGCCTGAAAGGCGGTGAGCGCGAGCTGCGCCACGAAATCCGAGCGCTTGCCGCTCGTCGGAGCTTCCCCGGGCAGGATCACTCGCGGGGTCTCGAAGGTGTAGGACTGCCCGAAGGTGGCGGCCAGGAACTGGCGGCCGTTGTGCGCATCCAGCAGGCGGCTGGTGAGGCCGGCACTCACCTGGTTGGCATCGCTGACGCGGTCGGCGCCGACATAGCGGTTGGTGCGAAACAGCTCCACGGGATTGAGGTCCGGAAGCGCGCTGTCGAACACCGGCAGCTGGTCCTGGTTGCGATAGGGGACGTCGAGGTACTGGATGCGTGGCTCGAGCGTCAGCTTGCGCTGCTTGCGCGAGCCGCTGTCGCGCTCGAACACCAGGCCGGTGTCCAAGCTCGCGATCGGCAGCGTCCGCGACGGCGAGCGCGGCTCACCCGGGGCGGTGTTGTCGAGCCGGTAGCCGGTCGCGCGCCAGGCGAGCGCGGGGCGCAGGAAATATCCCGGGCCGGTGAGGTCCAGCAAAACCCCCGGCATGGCATCCGCCCGCCAGCCGGTGACCCCGGTGGCGCCGGCCGGGCGCTGGAAGTCGACCAGCTCGGAATCGAAACCGTAGCGCACCAGTCCGGCCGGACCCAGGCCGTAGCCGGCGCTCACCGCGATGCGCGGCACCCGCGCGTAGGGGCGATCGTTCACCGCCAGCGTGTAGTCGATGGTCTGGTATTGCTGTGCCTCGCCATCGACGCTCCAGTGCTCGCCGCGGTACGAGAGCGTGGCGCGCCGCTCGATGAAGGCGGTGCTGGTGCCTTCGGGTCCCTGGGAGAAGTCCTCGAAGTAGAACGGATCGCTGACGTTCTCCGCTTTCACGCTCAGGCGGAAATCATCCGGCAGCTCGGCCACGTCGGACAGTCGCACGCGGCTGCGGCTGCCGTGGAAAGCGCCGTCGTTGGGCAGATAGTTCCAGTCCACCTCGCCGCGCTGGTGCGGCGTGAGAAAGCGCAGGTCACCGCCGAGATCGGGCCCGCTGCGGCTGTACTCGATGGGCTGGAAGGTGAAGTCGGCGTTGGGCGCGATGTTCCAGTAGTACGGCACCGACAGCTGCAGGCCGGCGTAGGAGGTGTTGCCGATGCCCGGAAACAGGAAGCCGCTCTTGCGCTCAGTGCCCAGTGGAAACGAGACCCACGGCAGGTAGACGAGCGGCACGCCCATGAAGTCGACCTGTGCGTCGCGACCGGTGCCGACCCGGTTGCGCGTATCGAGCACGATGCTGTCGGCCTTCAGCTGCCAGGAGCTATCCTTCGCCGGGCAGGTCGTGAACATGACTCTGCGCAGCCGGATCACGCCCTGGGGCGTGAGCGTCATGTCCTGCGCGGCACCGCGTGCGGCACGCTGGCGCAACGCGAACTCGGCCGACTTGAAGTCCGCGCCGGCCGCGGTCGAGTAGCTGCCGCCCGCGCCCGTCACGCTCACGAGGGGATCGCTGTAGTCGATGTGCCCCGGCGCACTGAGCGAGCTGTCCTGCGGGTTGTAGTGGACCTCGTTGGCGCGGATCTCGCGCTCGCCCTGACGTACCACCACGTTCCCCTCGAGCGTCATGCTGTTGTCGGCGCCGAGCGTTGCCTGGTCGCTGTCGAGGGAGATGTTGCCCTCACCGCGCAACGGCTTCGGCTCTGGCGCTGCGCCCGCCGCAGCAGGCGGCGCGCCCGCCGGAACGACTTGTGTCGGGCAGGGAGGGTCTGCGGCCCGGGCCGCCGGCAACATGCCGCCAAGCGAGACGACGATCACGATCCAGGAGGGGCTCGGACGCGGCATGAAGAGCGGCATTATAATGGCGCGCCACGCCTGAACGGCCTGAGAAGCCCGCAACGCTCACATGCTTGAGACCGACGCGCGAGTCGCGCTGATTGGGGACTGGTTGGCGCGCGAGCTGCGCCGGCCCGCGGCGCGCATCGAGCCGGCGTCGAGCGACGCGAGTTTCCGGCGCTACTTCCGCGTGTTCTGCAGCGGCGGCGCCACGTACGTCGTGATGGATGCGCCTCCGGACAAGGAGGACGTGCGTCCGTATCTGAAGGTGTCGCGCCTGCTCGAGTCGCTCGGCGCGCACGTGCCGCACGTCCATGCCAGCGATGCCGAGCGCGGCCTGCTGTTGCTCGAGGATCTGGGTGCGACGCTGTATCTCGAGCGGCTCGAGGCCGGCGACGACCCCGAGCGGCTGTACGCGGATGCGCTGCAGGTGCTGGCGCGCATCCAGGTGCGCGGCGGCGCGGCCTGCGCGCAGCTCGCGCCCTACGGCCGCGCGGAGCTGTTGCGTGAGATGGCGCTGATGCCGCAATGGTTCCTCGAGCGGCACCTGGCGCTGACGCCCGCGGCCGATGAAGCGCGGCTCATCGAGGCCGCGTTCGAGTTTCTGATCGCGGCAGCGCTCGCGCAACCGGTGGTGTTCGTGCACCGCGACTATCACGCCCGCAATCTCATGGTGCTCGAGGAGCGCAATCCCGGGATCATCGACTTCCAGGACGCGCTCGCCGGGCCGGTGGGTTACGACCTGGTGTCGCTGCTGAAGGACTGCTACATCGCCTGGCCGCGCGCGCGCGTGGTCGAGTGGGTGAATGGCTACCGCGAGCTGCTGCGCTCGCAGGGCGGCCCCGCGGGCCAGAGCGAGCAGCAGTTCCTGCGCTGGTTCGATCTCATCGGCGTGCAGCGCCACATCAAGGTGCTCGGGATCTTCTGCCGCCTGTGGTATCGCGACGGCAAGCCGGGCTACCTGCCCGACCTGCCGCGCACGCTCGAATATGTGCGTGACACCTGCGCGCGCTACCCGGAGCTCGCAGCTCTCGGACGCTTTCTCGAGCAGCGGGTCGTCGCGCAGCTGCCGCGCGCCAACGCGCGGGTCGCCGCGGGCCCGAAGCACGCGCGGGACGCGCGCGCATGAAGGCGATGCTGCTGGCGGCGGGCCGCGGGGAGCGCATGCGCCCGATCACCGACTCGCTCCCCAAGCCCCTGGTGAGGGTGGGCGGCAAGCCGCTCATTGCCTGGCACCTCGCGGCACTGGCGCGCGCCGGCATTCGCGAGGTGGTCATCAACCTCTCGTGGCTCGGCGACCGGGTGCCCGCGGCGCTCGGCGACGGCCGCGACCACGGCGTGTCGATCACCTACAGCGACGAGGGGCCGGTGCCGCTCGAGACCGGCGGTGGCATCTTCAAGGCGGTGCCGCTGCTCGGGCCGGGGCCGTTCCTGGTGGTGAACGCCGACATCTGGACCGATGTCGATTTTGCGACCCTCGAGCTCGAGGACGCGGCGCACGCGCACCTGGTGCTGATCCCCAACCCGCCGCATCATCCGCGCGGGGACTTCGGGCTCGAGGGGGGGCGCGTGGTCAGCCGCGAGAGCGACCGCTTCACCTACTCCGGGGTCGGCGTGTACCGGCCGGAGTTCTTCGGCGGCTGCACCGCGCAGAGGTTTCCACTGCTGCCGCTTCTGGAGCGCGCCATCGCCGCGGGCCTGGTGCGTGGGCACGTGCATCGCGGCGAGTGGTGCGATGTCGGCACCGCAGAGCGCCTGGCGAGCCTGGATGCACGCGTGCGTGCGGTACAATGAGCCCATGTCGGATCTGAAGGGTATCCCGGTGGTGGCGGAGGGCGCGCGCGCCTACAGTGGCGAGAAATACCTGACGACTCAAGGGTTTACCGCCATCCGTGACGGCATCAAGCGCGGCGCCGACAGCGGGCGTGCCCCGGCGCCCAAGCCGCCGTGGCTCAAGGCGAAGGCGCCGACCGGCGCTGCCTTCGCCCGCGTCAGGGCGCTCGTCAGGCAGCACCGCCTCGCCACGGTCTGCGAGGAGGCGAAGTGTCCCAACATCGGTGAGTGCTGGAACGCGGGCACCGCGACCATCATGCTGATGGGCGCGGTGTGCACGCGCGCCTGCCGGTTCTGTGCCGTGGACACGGGCAATCCGCACGGCTGGCTCGACGCCGACGAGCCCGAGAACGCCGCGCACACCGTGGAGCTGATGAGGCTCGGCTACGTGGTGCTGACCTCGGTCGATCGTGACGACCTCCCCGACGGCGGGGCGGCGCACTATGCCGCCTGCGTACGCGCCATCAAACGCCGCAACCCGCACACGGCGGTAGAGGCTCTGACGCCGGACTTCCGCGGAGTGCGGGCGGACGTCGAGACGGTGGTCGACTCCGGAATCGAGGTGTTCGCGCAGAACATCGAGACCGTGCGGCGGCTGACGCATCCGGTGCGCGACCCGCGCGCCGGCTACCAACAGACTCTGCAGGTCCTCGCGGCCGCCAAGCGGCGCCGGCCTGCGGTTCTGACCAAGAGCAGTCTCATGCTGGGCCTGGGGGAGAGCGACGAGGAGATCGACGCGACGCTCGCCGACCTGCGCGCCGCCGGCGTCGACCTCGTGACCCTCGGGCAGTACCTGCGCCCGACGCTCAATCACCTTCCGGTGCAACGCTTCGTGACACCCGAGGAGTTCGACCGCTATCGCGAGCTGGCTCTGGGGCGCGGCTTCCTCGAATGCGTGTCGGGGCCTCTGGTGCGCTCGAGTTATCGAGCCGAGCAGGCGCTCGAGCGCAACAACGCCGGCCTCGACAACCGGCGCCTGGCGACATGAGCCTGGCGCCCGTCATCCGGCGCCTGGGACTCATCGAGTACGAGCCCACCTGGCGCGCGATGCAGCGCTTCACCGAGGAGCGCGGCGCGGCGACCCCGGATGAGATCTGGTTTCTCGAGCACCCGCCGGTGTTCACCTTGGGGGTGAACGCGAGCCGCGCGCACCTGCTCTCGCCCGGCGCTATCCCGGTGGTGCAGGTCGATCGCGGCGGTGAGGTGACCTATCACGGCCCCGGACAGCTGGTGGTGTACCCGCTGGTGGATCTCAAGCGCGCGGGGGTTGCGATCCGTGACTTCGTCACGGCGCTGGAGCGCGCCGTCGTCGATCTGGCGGCGCAGTTTGGCATCCGCGCCGAGAGCCGGCGCAGCGCCCCCGGTGTGTACGTCGACGGGCGCAAGCTCGCGAGCCTCGGCGTGCGCGTGCGCCGGGGCGGCAGCTATCACGGCCTCGCCGTGAACGTGGCCCTGGACCTTACGCCCTTCCGCCGCATCAATCCCTGCGGCTACCAGGGCCTCGAGATGACGCAGCTCATCGAGCTCGGCGGACCCCGCACGGTGAGCGCCTGCGCGCGTGCGCTCGAGCCGCACCTGCTGCGCGCGCTGGGCTACTTGCCAACCGCGCAGGCAAGCGCGCGCGCAGCCGCACAGGCGAGCGCATTGTAACCGGCCTGCGACTGACAGCGCCGCGCGCTGCGGCTAGCATGCGCTGATGGCAGCAGCATTGCGGTGGCGGCGCGCGGCCCTCGGTGCCGCGCTGTGTGCGCTCGCGCTCGCCGTCCTGCTCGCGTCCTGCCAGGGTGGGTCCGGGTCTGCGCATGCGGCTCGCGTGACGCTGCTGAATGTGTCCTACGACCCCACACGCGAGCTGTACGTGGATTTCAACGCGGCCTTTGCCAGCTACTGGAAAGCGCACCGCGGCCAGGACGTGCGTGTCGATCAGTCACACGGGGGCTCGGGCAAGCAGGCGCGCTCGGTGATCGATGGGCTCGCCGCGGACGTGGTGACGCTCGCGCTGGCAGCCGACATCGATGCGATCGCCGCTGACGCGAAGCTGCTGCCGCTGAACTGGCAGACGCTGCTGCCGGATAACAGCTCGCCCTATACCTCCACCATCGTCTTCCTGGTCCGCAACGGCAACCCGAAGGCAATTCACGACTGGGGCGATCTCGTGCGCCCCGGCGTGGCGGTCATCACGCCCAACCCCAAGACCTCCGGCGGCGCCCGCTGGAACTATCTGGCCGCCTGGGCCTGGGGGCGCGCGCAGCCGGGGGGCGACGAGGCGAGTGCGCGGCAGTTCGTGCGCCGGCTCTACCAGAACGTGCCGGTGCTCGACACCGGCGCTCGCGGCTCGACGACCACGTTCGTGCAGCGCGGACTCGGGGATGTGCTGGTGACCTGGGAGAACGAGGCGCTGCTCGCGGTACGCGAGCTCGGCGCGGACCAGCTGCAGATCGTCATGCCCTCGGTGAGCATTCTCGCCGAGCCGCCGGTGGCGGTGGTGGACAAGGTGGCCTTGCGGCGCGGGACGCGCGAGGTGGCGATGGCCTACCTCAGGTACCTGTACAGCCAGGAAGGGCAGGAGATCATCGCGCGCCACGGCTACCGGCCGCGCGATCCCGAGGTCGCCGCACGCCATGCGGCGCGCTTCCCGCCACTGAAGCTCGCCACCATTGCCGACTTTGGCGGCTGGGCGCAGGTACAGCGCACGCACTTCAGCGATGGCGGCGTGTTCGATCAGATCTCGGCACGACAGAGCGAATGACGCGCGGCAACGCCCGGGCCCCCAAGCCCCATGCTGATCCAGGAACGCGCGCATGTGCCGCAGACTTGCGCCGGCCGCGGGTCACTCGACCAGCAGCTTGTAGCCGGCCGCGGCGGTGCGCAGCAGCGCGGGCGCCGCCGGATCGGTCTCGATCTTCTGCCGCAGCCGGTGCACCAGCTGCTTGAGGAGCTGCCGGTCACCGCCGCTGCGATGTCCCCACACCTGCACCAGCAGCCGATCGGAGCTCACCGTGTGGCCGGCATTGGCGAGCAGCATCTGCAGCAGCCGCAGCTCGAGCTTCGTGAGGCGCACCGGCTCGGCGCGGCCGATGCTCACGGTGTGCTCCTGCAGATCCAGGGCCACGCGTCCGGCGGCCAGCGGGGCGGTATTTTCCATTCCCGCCCGGCGCAACAGCGCCTTGATGCGCGCGAGCAGCGTGCGCGGGCTGAACGGCTTGGTGAGGTAGTCATCGGCGCCGAGCCCCAGCGCGCGCACCAGATCCTCCTCCTCGCCGCGCACGGTCAGCATCATCACCGGGATGCGCGAGCGCTTGCGGATCGCCTCGCAGACCTGAAAACCGGAGAGGCCCGGCATGTTGATGTCGAGCACCACCAGGTCCGGGGACTCCTCCTCGAAGCGACGCACGGCGGAAGGTCCGTCGCCCGCCTTGAGGACGAGATAACCCGTTTGCGTCAGGGTGAAGGCAATGAGATCGCGCAGATCCCCGTCATCATCCGCCACCAGGACTTTCATGCGCCGTTCTCCGCCGGCAGGGTCAGGGTGAAGCGAGTGCGGCCGGCGGCGGTGCGTTCGAAGGCGACGCTGCCCGAATGCCGGTCGATGATCGACTTCACGAGCCACAGACCCAGTCCGAGCCCCGCCGCCTCCGGTTCCGCGCCGCCGCCGCGCCGAAAGCGCGCGAACAGCGCCTCGCCGTCGCTCGCCGCCGGTCCCGGACCTTCATCCTCCACCCAGGCGAGCACCTGACCCGGGCGCGTCTCGGCGCCGATGCGCACGGTGCTGTCCTCGGGCGCGAATTTGTTGGCGTTGGCGAGCAGGTTGACGAACACCTGGGTGAGACGCGGCTTGTCGCCGGCCACCAGCGGCAAATCCTCGGGCAGGCTGACCGCGAGGGTCTGGCGCCGCTGCGCCAGGAGCGGGCGCACCAGGGCGCGCGCATCCTCCACCACCTCGGCGAGCGCCACGCTCTGCTGGCGGATGCCGAGCTGTCCCGACTCGATGCGTACGCTCTCGAGCAGGTTGTCGATGAGCTGTGTCAGACGCAGCGTGCCACGCTCCAGCGAGGTCACCAGCTCCTTCTGCTGCGCCGCCGGCAGCCGCTCCAGACCCGCGAGCAGCAGCTCGATCGACGCCAGCTGTGCGGCGAGCGGTGTGCGGAACTCGTGCGAGATGTTGGCGAGCACCGAGTCGCGCGCCCGGCGAACCGCCTCGAGCTCGGTTTCGTCGCGGATCACCTGTACCTGCAGGTCCTCCACCTGGGCGGAGCTGGTGATCACCGCGGTGCGCGGCTCGCCCGGCTCCACACCGAGGCGCTCGACGGCCTTGGCACTGCCGGCAGTGCGCGCCTGCAGGATCGGGCAGCGGAAATCGCAGGGACGCCGGCCGTCCTCGTTACGCGGCTGCAGGACGTCGCCGCAGAAACGGCCCACCGCCTGGCTTGGCGTCACACCCAGCAGTCGCGCGGCCTGCGGATTGAGGTAACGGATGATCCGGTTCCTGTCGACCGCGTACACCCCTTCGACGATGCCGCTGAGCACCGCCTGGGCCTCGGCTTCGCGCCGCCGCAGCGTCGTGGTGAGATCGATGAGGTTGCGCCGCATGGTTTCCATGGTGCGCGCCAGGGCGCCGACCTCTGCAGCCCCGCCCGGCGGAATCGAGGCGGAGAAGTCCCCCGCGCCGAGACGGGTGGCCGCGGCGGTCAGCGCGCGCACCGGGCCGGCGACCAGCTCGCCCAGGATCAAACCGGCGAACACCGCGAGCACGCCCAGGATCAGCGCGGTCACCAGGAGCTTGTGCACCAGGTGACGGGTGGACGCGTCGACCGCGCTGGTCGGCAGCAGCGCCTCGATGAGCGCGATCGCCTCGCCGCTGGAGGCGAACACCGGCACGGCGCAGGCATACACGTCCTGCGCGTCGATGCGCTGCACCGCGGAGTGTCCGTCGGCGAGCGCCGCGGCGTACAGCGGCGTGAACGTGGTCACCGGGCCGCTGGTGTAGGCGCGGTAGTCGATGAGCCTGATCTCCGCCCCCACCTGGCCGCTGAGCGCGCGCGCCAGCTTGCTGTCCAGGCGCCGCACCACGTACACGTGCATGCCCGCCCGACCGAGCGCGGCGCGGGCGCCGAGCAGCGGCACGCGCTCGGTCGCGGGCAGCGCCATGAAAGTCGCGCTCTGCTCGGCGCTCGCGGTGAGTATCTGCGGCCAGTCGAGCGCCGGGCCCGAGACGGCGAGCGCGCTCTCGCCGGAGAGCACCGCGCAGCCATCCACGCCACCGGCCTCGCACGCGCGCTGCAGGAACGGCGGCAGCGCGTCGCTCTGTCCTTCGGCCGTCAGGCGCTGCAGCGTCGGTCGGTCGGCGAGCGCGCGCGCGGTGGCGAGCGCGTCCTCGCCCATGCGCCGCAGGTCTTCGCGCGCGGTCGTGGCCGCGAGCTGCACGCGCGCCTTGCCCTGCTCGTCCGCCAGGTCGTGCAGCATACCGCTCGCGTACCAGGAAATGCCGCCGCCCACCAGCAGCACCAGGGCCAGATGGATCGCCACCAGCCACCAGCCGAGGCTGGTCGTGGCCGGGTCCGGCCACAGCGAGCTCCACAGGTGTGCCAGGCGCGCGCGCATGGGCGTCAGCGGCGCCGGTAACCGGTGCGCTCGACCAGGGTCTTGACCACGAGCGTCAGGGCCGCGAGCAGGGTGAGGAGCGAGGCGACGGCGAACGCGCCGACGAAGTTATATTCGTTGTAGAGGATCTCGATGTGCAGCGGCATGGTGTTGGTCAGGCCGCGGATGTGTCCGGACACCACCGACACCGCGCCGAACTCGCCCATGGCGCGCGCGTTGCACAGCACCACACCGTACAGCAGGCCCCAGCGTATCTTCGGCAGCGTCACGTGAAAGAAGGTCATCCAGCCACCCGCCCCGAGCGTGATGGCGGCTTCTTCCTCGTCGTTACCCAGCTGCTGCATGAGCGGGATCAGCTCGCGCGCCACGTAGGGGAAGGTCACGAACATGGTGGCCAGCATGATGCCCGGCAGCGCGAAGATGATGCTGAGGTCGTGCTCGCGCAGCCACACGCCGAACCAGCCGTGCAGGCCGAACAGCAGCACGAAGATCATGCCGGAGATCACCGGCGAGATCGCCAGCGGCAGGTCGATCAGCGTGATGAGAATGCTCTTGCCGCGGAACTCGAACTTGGCGATGGCCCAGGCGGCGGCGAGTCCGAACAGGGTGTTGATCGGCACCACCACCAGTGCCGTGGTGAGCGTCAGGCGCACGGCCGCTGTGGTATCCGGGTCGGCGAAGCTGTGCAGGTAGGCCTGCAGCCCCCGCTCGAGCGCCATGACGAACACGGTCGCGAGCGGCGCGAGCAGCACCGCCGCCAGGAACGTGAGCGACACCGCGATGAACAGCCAGCGCACCAGGGAGTGCAGCCAGGTGTGCTGCCCGGGTCGCGTGGCGTCGCCGGCGAGGGCGGAGGGGAGCGCTGCGGCCATCAGTGAGCCGCCCTGACGTGCCGGCGGCGCCCCCACGCCTGCAGCAGGTTGATCGCGAGCAGCACGACGAAGGAGAAGCCGAGCATCACCACCCCCAGGGCCGCGGCGCCGTGGTAGTCGAACTCCTCGAGATGGATGACGATGAGGAGCGGGGTGATCTCGGTCTTCATCGGCAGGTTGCCGGCGATGAAAATGACCGAGCCGTACTCGCCGAGGGCGCGCGCGAACGCCAGCGTGAAGCCGGTCAGCAGCGCGGGCAGCACCGCCGGCAGGATGATGCGGCGGAAGACGTAGATACGGCCCGCACCCAGGGTCTCCGCCGCCTCCTCCAGATCACGCTGCACCTCCAGCAGCGCCGGCTGCACGGCGCGCACCGCGAACGGCATGCTGATCAGGGTCAGCGCGAGGGTCACGCCCACCCAGGTGTACGCGACTTTCACGCCCCAGGGCTCCAGGTAGCGCCCGATCCAGCCGTTGTGCGCAAACACCGTGGTGAGCGCGATACCCGAGACCGCCGTGGGCAGGGCGAAGGGCATGTCGATGAGCGCGTCGATGAGCCCTCTGCCCGGGAACTCGTAGCGCACCAGCGTCCAGGCGATGATGAGGCCGAACACCAGATTGATCGCCGCGGCGAGGAACGAGGCGCCGAAGGACAGTCGGTAGGAGCCGAGCGCCCGCGGACTCAAGACCACGTGCACGAAGTCGCTCCAGTGCAGGGAGGCGGCGGCCAGCGCCAGCGCGGCAAGTGGCAGCAGCACGATGGCGCTGAGGAAGAACGTGGTGAAGCCGAAAGTCAGGCCGAACCCGGGCAGCACGCTGGGCTGGCGGAAGCTCATGGGGAACCGCGGTACACGATCAGCATCGGCCACTGCCCGCCGTCGAGCAGTCCGCGGAAGCGCTCGGCGAAGCGTGTGAGGTCCGTGACGCCCACGATCAGCATCTGTGCGGGAGCCTCCGCCAGCCGCAGCGCCAGCTCCTGCGCGACGTCGCCGAAGCGCAGCTCGGTGCGCATCTCCAGGCCGTGGGCCAGCTGCGCCTCCGAGCGCGCATCGAGCAGGTCGCGCATGCCGTGCTGCGCGCGGACGCGGGCGCTCTGCTGGGGGAAGATACCCACGTAGACGGCTTCGGCGGACAGGTGGCGCAGCACGCTCGCCGACACCGCCAGCGTGGCACTGCGCGAGCCTTCACCCATCCAGTGAATCAGCACGCGCTGCGGTACCGCCGCATGTTCCGGCAGCACCAGCAGGTCCTGCGCGCCGCGCCGCAACAGCCACTCGGCCCGGTGCGCGCAGTCCGTTTGCGAAGCGAGCGCGGTGGTGCCCACGAACGGGCCGTCCGCCGCGCACGCCGCCTCCGGCACGCCCAGCTGCGGCTCGGCGCGCATGGCGATGCGCGTCTTCATGCGCACGGCCAGCTCCGCGAGCAGCGGCTGGCGGCTGAGCGCGTCGGCGAGCGCGGGGCTCGCGGCACAGGCGGTGAAGCTCGACAGCGGTGTAGGCAGAACGTGCACGCGGCGCACGCCGATGGCGACGTCCTGACCGGGGTGGATCTCGAAGCCGCGCTGCTCGTGCTGCGTGCGCGTCACCAGGAGCGACGCGCCGGCAGCGCCGTCCGGCTGCGCGAGCAGCGGGGCCTGCACACCATTCTCGAGGCGCACGCGCAGGCTCTCGAGCGCCCCCGTGAACACCACCTCGGCCACCACCCCGCGCGCGAGGTAGCCGGAGCTCAGGGCCTCGCGCGACGCGGCAACCTCCACTTCCTCCGGGCGCACGACCGCGACCACCTCGCGCTCCTCGACGTCCGCCGAGCGCTCGGCGGCAGCCACCGTGTTGGCGCCCATCTGGATGCCATCGGGCGTGCGCCGCGCCAGGATCAGGTTGGCCGCGCCGAGGAAGGTGGCCACGAAACGGGTGGCCGGGCGCGAGTACAGGTCGTGCGGCGCACCCATCTCCAGCAGCCGCCCGAGATTCATGACCCCGATGCGGTCCGCCATCGCGAAGGCTTCCTCCTGGTCGTGGGTCACGAGCACGGTCGTGATCCCGAGCTCGCGCTGCACCTGGCGGATGGTGCGGCGCAGTTCCTCGCGGATCTTGGCGTCCAGGGCGCCGAAGGGCTCATCGAGCAGCAGCACCTCGGGCTTGTGCGCCAGCGCACGCGCTACCGCCACGCGCTGCTGCTGGCCGCCGGAGAGTTGCGCCGGCAGCCGCTGATCCATGCCCTCGAGCGCCACCAGGCGCAGCAGCTCCTGGCGACGCTGCCGGCGCGCCCCGGCGCGCATGTGCCGCACGCGCAGCGCGAACTCGATGTTCTCTGCCACCGTCATATGGCGGAACAACGCGTAGTTCTGGAACACCAGCCCCACGCCGCGCTTGCGGGCGGCGACGTGCGTGACGTCGCGGCCGTGCAGTGCGATGCGGCCATGGTCGACACCGGATAGACCGGCGATGGCGCGCAGCAGCGTGCTCTTGCCGCTGCCGCTGGGGCCCAGCAGCACGAAAAACTCCCCGTCACCGATGTCGAGCGAGACGTCGTTGACCACCGGCGCGCCGGCGTAGTGCTTGGTGACCTGGTCTAGAGTGATGGACATTCCGGCGATGCTACCGGGGGCGTGACCGGGTCGTCAGTTTCCACCCGGTAACGGGCGGGTGACAAACAGGTTACAGGCGCGGCGTGCTACGGCGGCCCCTCACCACGGGGTGCCGGCGAGTTCGCGCTTGTAGTCCTGCAGTACCTGGTATACGCGCCGCCACAGCGGGCCGGGCCTGCCGCTGCCGACGGGGTGACCGTCGAGAGCAGTCACCGGCTGCACCTCGCGCGTGGCGGCCGAGATCCACACCTCATCGGCGCGGCGCAGCTGCGCCTCGCTGATCGGCAGGACGCGGCTGTGCAGGGCGGCGCGCGTCGCCAGCTCCTCCACCACCCCGCGCGTGGTGCCCGGCAGAATGCGGCGCGAGTGCGGCGGCATCAGCAGCTCGCCGCCGAGCACCACGTGCACGGCGGAGGCGGAGGCTTCGGTGAGCTCACCGTCGCGCAGCAGGATGGTCTCGGACGCTCCCGCGTCCACCGACAGCTGGCGCAGCAGCACGTTCGCCAGCAGGGCGGTCGATTTGATGTCGCAACGCGCCCAGCGGCTGTCGTCGGCGGTCACGCACGCGACGCCGCGCTCGAGGATCTCGGGGCCGTTCACCGGCAGGGGCGCGCAGAACGCGAATACGGTGCGCGGGATCTGCGGCAGCGGCGCGTGGGAGCGGCCGCGCTGTGCGCCGCGTGTCACCTGCCAGTACACGTAACAGTCGCCGCCGCCGTTGCGCTCGATCAGCGTGCCGAGGATCGCGCGCCACTCCTCGCGCGTGTGCGGATCCGCCATGCCGATGCCGGCGAGGCTGCGCGTGAGGCGCTCGGCGTGGGCGGCGAAGCGGAACGCTCGCCCGCCGTATACCGGCATGAGCTCGTAGACGGCGTCCGCGTACAGGAAGCCGCGATCGAGCGGGGAGATACGCGCCTCGGTGAGCGGCAGGTATGCGCCGTTCAGGTAGCACAGGGGCAGGGGCTCGGCCATGCGCTCTAAGGGCTCAATGGAACCACAATGCCACGCTGTCCAGCGCGCGCGTCCACAGCCCGCCCGCTGGTACCGGCGCCAGGGCGGTGAGCGGTGCGCGCGCGATCACCTCGCCCGTGGCGTCCGCCACGGTCAGCTCGCCCACGGGCTTGCCGGCGGCGAGCGGTGCAATCAGCGGCTCGCCGCTCAAGCGCGCACTGGTGCGCAGCGCCGTGCCCTGCCCGCGGCCGACGGTCGCGTAGACATCGTACGGCACGCCGACCGCGGCGAACTCGCTCGCCGACTTGTAGACGCGCGGCTTCAGCACCGTCTCGCGCGCCGCCTTGACGCGCACGGTCTCGTAAAAGGTGTAGCCGTAGTTCAGCAGGGCGGCGCTGGCGTCCTCGCGCGCCCTGACGCTCGGGGCACCCAGAACCACCGACACCAGCCGCATGCCGTTGCGGTTGGCGGAGGTCGCGAGGCAGAAGCCGGCGCTGTCGGTGTGCCCGGTCTTGAGCCCGTCGACCGACGGATCCTTGCCGAGCAGGCCGTTGCGGTTGTCCTGGCGGATGTTGTTCCACATGAATTCGCGCAGGCTGAACAGTGGATAGAACTGCGGAAACTCGCGGATGAGCGCATCGGCGAGCGTCACCGTGTCGCGCGCCGTGGTGTAGTGATTGGCGGAGGGCAGGCCGTCGGCGTTCTCGAAGTGGCTCGATCTCATGCCGAGGCGCCGGGCGTACTCGTTCATCATCTGCGCGAAGGCGGCCTCGGTGCCGCCGACCTTCTCGGCGAGCGCGATGCTGGCGTCGTTCCCGGACTGCACGATCATGCCCTTGATGAGAATGTCGGCCGGGATCTGCGTGCCGACCTGCACGAAACTGCGCGAGCCCCCCGTGCGCCAGGCGTGCTCGCTGATGGTGACCATGTCGGTGAGTTTCAGCCGGCCTTCCGCCAGCGCCTTGAAGACCACGTACGCCGTCATCAGCTTGGTGAGGCTCGCAGGCTCGGCGCGCTCGTCGGCGTGCCTCTCGGCCAGCACGCGGCCGCTGAAGTGATCGACCAGCAGATAGGAGTGCGCGTTGACCTCGGGCGGTGCGGGTATGGGGGCCGCGGCCTGCGCCGGCGGCGTCGCGGCGGCGAGCGCCAGCGCGACCCAGGCGAGGACGGTGAACGATGAGCGGACCACGGGTGCGGATCTTAACCCAAGCGCGACGCGCTCAAGCGCCGCTGGCGTGCGGCGCGCCAAGGCGGCGCGCGCGCTTCAGTCGAGGGCCAGTCGGGCGTCGCGGATGCCGAGCGCTGCGAGGCGCGCGGCGAGTGAGTCGAATTCCGCCACGCCGCTCACGGGCCCGAGTCGCACGCGGTACAGGCGTGATCTGCCTTCCAGGGGCGAGAGGATGAAGGCGCTGGCCAGTCCCGCGGCGTGCAGCCGCTCGAGCAGGTGCTGCGCGTTGTGTGCATCGGCGAACGCGCCCGCCTGCACATACAGTGAGGGTGGCGGTGACTGCGCACTGCGCGTCAGCTCATCGGGCGCGCCCGGCGTCAGCGCCCGCACCTCCACGAGTGTGGTCCCGTCGCGGATCATGTCGAGCTTTGCGGCCGCCGTGTAGGACAGATCGATGAGGCGGTTGGCGACGAACGGGCCGCGGTCGTTGATGCGCACCACGACGCTCCTGCCGTTGCGCAGATTGGTGACGCGCGCATAGGTCGGCAGCGGCAGGGTCCTGTGAGCCGCGCTCATGCCGTACATGTCGTAGGGCTCGCCGCTCGAGGTGTTGCCCCCGTGGAAGGTCGGGCCGTACCAGGAGGCCACGCCGCGTTCCAGGTAGCCGTCGGCGGCGGCCAGCACGAAGTAGCGCCGGCCCAACACGTCGTAGAACGGCGGATTGCCGTGGGCGCTGCGCGGCTCCAGGCGCGGCACGGCATCGGGGATCGATTCGACGCCCACCGGCGGCGGCGGCACGGCTGCCGGCGGGGGCAGGCGCTCCGGAGGCTGCGGCGCACGGCGCGCGCTGATCGCGCACCCCGTCAGCACAACGCACAGCGCGGCGGCGCTCGCCGCCGCGAGCGGCGCCGGGGGGCGCTGTGCGGCGCTCACGGCGCGGCGTCGTGCACGCGCTGCGCGACGGCCTGGGCCAGCTCGTGCACCGCCATGGCGTAGCGCGCGCTGGCGTTGTAGCGCGTGAGCACGTAGAAATTATGGAATCCGACCCGGTAGGCCGGGCCATCGCGCTGCTCGGCCGAGATCAGCACCACCGGAGTGTCGCCCGGTACGCTCATCTCGACCTTCACGCCGTGCGCGGCGAGGCTCTCGACGGTCTCGTTGAGCTCCAGATTGTGCGGCTCGATCTGGAAGCTCGGGTCGGGCTCGAGCCGGGTCTCCGCCAGCACCGGCCCGCCAGCCACCCAGCCGTGCTCGCGCAGATAGTTCGCCACGCTCGCGAAGATCTCGTCCCAGTCACCCCACAGGTCGCGCGGCCGGTCGGAGCTGGCAGCCACCGCATAGCGCCGATATTGTGAGGGCATGAACTGTGGCACGCCGAGGGCGCCGGCGTACGAGCCGGGGACGGTGCGCGGGTCGAGCTTGTTTTCCTTCGCCAGTAGCAGGAACTCCTCGAGCTCGCCACGGAAGAACTTCTGACGCGGCGGATAGTCGAACGCCAGCGTTGCGAGTGCGTCCAGTGCGCGGTAGGGGCCGGTATTGCGCCCGTAGTGCGTCTCGACGCCGAGGATTGCCACCAGGTATTCACACGGCACCTGGTACTCGGCGGAGACCTGCTCGAGCGAGTTCTTGTGATCGAGCCAGAAGCGCACGCCGTCGCCGATGCGGTCGCGGGTGAGGAAACGGTCGCGATATTCCCACCAGGGCGCCACCTTCTCGATGGGGCGGTTCATCGTCTCGAGGATCTTCGGCTGCGGCTGCGCTTCCTTCAGCAGGGCGCGCACGTCCTTGCGGTTGAGGCCGTCGCGGCTCACCACGTCGTTGACGAATTCGATGATTTCGGGGCGCTGCAGGTCGAAGCCACCCGCGACCGCATCCTGCGGCTGGGCGCCCGCCGGAGCGCAGGCGAGCGCGGCGAGCAGGAAGTAACGGCACTTGTTGAAGGCCACGTGTTCGACTACGACCCGACGAGCTTACGCCGTGAGTACAGCGCCATGAGAATACCGAAGCCGGCGAGGAGCGTCACGACCGAGCTGCCCCCATAGCTCACCAGGGGCAGCGGCACACCGACCACCGGCAGCAGTCCCGTGACCATGCCCGCGTTGATGAACACGTACACGAACAACGTGAGCGCGAGACTGCCGGCCAGCAGGCGCGCGAAGGTATCCTGGGTCTGGGTGGCGAGATAGATGGCGCGGCCGACGACGAACATGTACAGCAACAGCAACAACAGCAGGCCGAGCAGGCCGAACTCCTCGCCGATGACGGCGAAGATGAAGTCGGTGGAGCGCTCGGGGAGGAATTCGAGCTGCGCCTGGCTGCCGTTCATCCAGCCCTTGCCGAACACGCCGCCCGAGCCGATCGCGATCTGTGACTGGATGATGTGGTAGCCGGCGCCGAGTGGATCGGCCTGTGGGTTCAGAAACATGAGCACGCGCTTGCGCTGGTAGTCGTGCATGAAGCTCCAGCCGAACCAGGCCGCGACGGCCGCGAGCACCAGCAACGCCACCATCACGCGCACCCGCAGGCCGGCGAGGACGATGACCAGCACGCCGGCGAGCGCGATGAGCGCGGCCGTGCCCACGTCGGGCTGGATGGCCACCAGCCCCACCGGCACCAGGATCAGCACGCTGAGTGCGCCCAATGGCGCCCAGCCCGGCGGCAGCGGCCGCTCGTGCAGGTACCAGGCGCACATCATCGGGACTGCGAGCTTCATCAGCTCCGAGGGCTGGAAGCGGAACAGTCCGAAATTCAGCCAGCGGCGCGCGCCCATGCCGACATGGCCGATCGTGACGACGAGCATGAGCAGCACGCACCCCGCCGCGTACAGCCACGGGGTGGAGCGGCGCAGGAAGTTCGGATTCACGCGCGCCAGCACCAGCATGGCGATGGTGCCGAGCAGCAGCCGCAGCGCCGTGCGCACTATCGTGGCGATGCTCTGGCCGGAGGCGCTGTACAGCACGATGAGCCCGTAGGCACAGATGAGCCCGAGTCCCACCATCAGCGGACCGTCGATCTTCAGCGCCGAGAGCACCCGTGCGGCGCCGAAGAGCGTGCGGCGCGTGCGTGAGCCGGAGCTGACGTCCTCGTAGATCATGTCTGTGGCTTGAGCTTGCCGTCCGCGCCGAGCAGATAGGCGTCCAGCACCTTGCGGGCGATGGGCGCCGCGGCGCTCGCGCCCGCCCCGCCGTTCTCCTCCAGCACTGCGAGCGCGATGCGCGGCTGATCGGCGGGCGCGAAGGCGATGAACCAGGAATGAACGCGCAGCCGCTCGTTGATCAGCTTGGCGTTGTACTTCTCGGTGCGCGCTACCGTGAACACCTGGGCGGTACCGGTCTTGCCGGCAAAGCTATAGGCGGCATGCGCGCCAATCGCGGCGGCCGTGCCGCGCGTGGTGACCCCGATCATGCCGTGCACCACGCGCTGCCAGTCTTCGGGCGCGACGCCGGGCACCTCGCCGTCCGACAGCGGGGCGATGCGATGCAGCTCTCCGGTGCGCGGATCGCGGTAGGCCGCGAGCACGCGCGGCCTCCAGATCTTGCCGCGCGTCGCGAGGATGCTGGCATAGTGCGCCAGCTCGATCGGCGTGACGGTAAGGTACCCCTGCCCGATGCCGAGGCTCACCGTCTCGCCAGGGAACCACACGCGGTCCTGCGGACGCGAGAACGCCTCCTTCTTCCACTCGCGCGAGGGCAGGATCCCGGCCTTCTCGCCGCCGATGTCGATGCCGGTCGGCTTGCCAAAGCCGAACGGCCCCATAAACGTGGACATGCGGTCGATCCCGATCTCGTTGGCGAGGCCGTAGAAGTAGACATCGCACGAGCGCGCGATGGCATCGTCGAGATCGACCGCGCCGTGATGCTCGTTGTGGTATTCACGGTAGATGAAGGAGCTGCCGGGCAGATGGAACGAGCCGGCGCAGTAGCGGTGCGCCAGCGGGTCCACCACGCGATAGGTGAGCCCGGCGAGTGCGATCACCGGCTTCACGGTCGAGCCCGGCGGATAGGTTCCGCGCAGCGCGCGGTTGAACAGCGGACGGTCGATGTCGTTTTGCAGGATGCCGTACTCGCCCGCGGTGATGCCGCGGCCGAACATGGTGGGATCGAAGCCCGGCAGGCTGACGAGCGCGATCACGTCGCCGTTGTTCGGATCGAGCGCCACGACCGCGCCTCGATGCCCGGCGAGGGCGGCCTCGGCGGTGCGCTGCACCTTCAGGTCGATCGACAGCAGCAGATCCTCGCCGGCTCCCGGCGCCTTGGTGCGCAGGTTGGGGACGAACGCGCCCTGGCGCTCCACCGAGCGTCCCTGCGCGTTGACCAGCACCTCGCGAAAGCCGTTGGTGCCATGCAGCTCAGGCTCGTAGGCGCTCTCGACACCGAGCTTGCCGATGAGGGAGGTGCCGGCGTAGGCGGCGCGGTCGATGTGCCTCAGATCCTGCTCGCTGATGGCGCCCACGTAGCCGAGCGCGTGCACCGCCAGCTCGCCATTCGGGTACCAGCGGGTCTGGCGGGTCTTGATATCCAGGCCCGGAAACTCGAACCGTCGCACGGCAAAGCGCGCGATGTCCTCGTCCGACATGCGCAGGCGGATCGGCACGCTGTCGAAGCTGCGGCTCGAGTCGATGGTGCGCTCGAGCTCATCGACGTCCTCGGCACGGATGAGATCGAACTGCACCAGGCGCGCGAGGGTC
>Ga0209471_1000030_pt1 | contig 129797 bp, 103 predicted proteins | sample GraSoiAngelo_128_FD_185885 | JGI IMG/M metagenome (GOLD analysis project Ga0209471, IMG submission 185885) | Grasslands soil microbial communities from the Angelo Coastal Reserve, California, USA - 14_0927_12_20cm (SPAdes) (version 2) | ecosystem: Environmental > Terrestrial > Soil >...
TGGTTACGGGTTGTAAGGCTGCTGGGCAGGCGGGCAGCGTAGAGAACGAACAGAGCAAATCTCTGACGAAATTCCGGGTCTCCAGAGAGCAAATCCAAACTCGGGGTTTTTCAACAGCCTTTAGCTAAGCTACGTTTCGGAGGCCCTGACTCAATGGCTCCCGATCCACAATCCAAACTCCGGCAGTTGAAGATGGTCGAGAGTTCTAAAATCGTCACCTAGGCTAGGGCAAACGAAGGCGCGCCCCCCGATTGGATTTATCACCGCCGCTTAATCTAGAGCAGCGGCTCGCCCGAGTCCTTTGCAATCGCCTCGCGCGTCGCATCGCGCAAGCGAATCAATTCCTGCCATGCCGAAGTTTCGCTCCCGCTGCCGTCATTTCCAACCGCTCTCGGATAAATCGGCGGATGCACGGTAATCGTCACGCTGTTCGGCCGCGGCAGATACGTCCCGTCTCGCAAGACTCTGCGTGTTCCCGCCAGCGAAATCGGAAGGATCGGCGTCGCCGTGGCGACCGCCGCCTTGAAAGCCCCAAGTTGGAACGGCCGCACGCCGTCTTCGCGGGTAAACGTCCCTTCCGGGAAAAAAAAGATGGACTCGCCGTTCCGCAGAAGCTCTTCCACTTCCCGAACCTGCCTCAGCCGCGATCCCGGATCGCTGCGGTCAAATCGCAAGTGGCCCATGCGGTCGAGAAACGCGCCAATGAATGGCATCTCGCGCACTTCCATCTTCGCAACGAAGCGGTACGGCACACCCAAGCCGAGCATCAGCGGCAGTACATCGAAATAGCTGGCGTGATTCGAAGTAAATATCTTCGCGCCGGCTGCGTCCACATACTCCTTTCCAATGACGCGCACTCGGCACCCGATGAGCGCAAACAAAATCTCCAGAGCCGCGGACGTGTAGCGCCGCGCCGCGCGATGCTCCCGAATGAGATGCAGGATCGCCCAAGTCGGCACAATCCATAGTGCAAAAACGACCCAGAAGTAGACCCCGTACACCGTCTCCAGCCCGCGCTTGAGCCCCGCAAGGACTCCTCGGCCGAAATTGCGCACTCCACCCGTCGTCCCCAGCCGCACCATCTGCACCCACGCCGGAGCCCGTCCTGCGGAAAGCGTCCCCGCGAGGTAAAGCTGCTTGGTCTCCTCCCGGCGCAGTTTGCCGCTCGACGTTTTCGGAATGCTTCCCGGCGGAATCAATTCAACGCGGTCCGGCGGCAACCCCAGCCCTTGGGACACGCTCTCGGTAACCTTCGCCGCGATCGCCGCACGCCGTGCTGCATCGCGCTCCCTGGTCTCGGCCACCACCACTAGTTTTTCCGTGCCGCTCTGCTCATCGTTCAATCCAAACGCGACCACGCAGCCCTTGCGAATCCCGGCCGCCCGCGTCGCCAGTTCCTCGACCTCGTGTGGATACAAATTCCGTCCGCCCTTGATGATGATGTCCTTCACGCGCCCTGTAACGTAGATCTCTCCCTCGGCGCGATACGCGCGATCGCCCGAGTTCACCCAGGGAAACCCTCCATCGCTTGCCCTTTCGCCCTGTGGCAGCAATGCCTCCGTCGCTTTCCGATTGCGGTAGTAGCCGCTTGTTGCGGAGGGTCCCCGGAACCACAAGAATCCTTCCGTACGGTCTGGCACAGGGTTGCCCTGGCCGTCCACAATCATTGCTTCGTGCGCTGCCAGCGGCTTCCCGGACGAAACAAACGAAATGGCCGTTTCGTCTTCCGCGGCCGCCGGAACGGCGCGTCCCTTCAATGCAAACGTCTCGCGGTCCACCCGGTCAATCCGTGGCCCGCGATTCAGCGGCGGCACGGTAACTCCCAGCGTTGCTTCGGCCAAGCCGTAGACAGGCAGCTGCGCCTCCGGGCGGAACCCGTATCTGGAGAAACGCTTGCCGAACCGCTCCAGCGTTTCTGGATTCACCGGCTCCGCGCCATTCAACGCCGCGCGCCACGAGCTGAGGTCCACGCCCTCGATGTCGCTGTCCGCAATCTTCCGCACGCAAAGCTCATAAGCGAAGTTCGGCGCCGCCGCAATGGTCCCGCGATGCTTGTGAAAAGCCTCGAGCCATTTCTCCGGCCGCGTCAGAAACGCCAGCGGCGACATCACCACGACCGGCAAAGCGAAGTGCAGCGGCGTCAGCCAGGCGCCGATTAATCCCATGTCGTGATAGAGCGGAAGCCAAGTCACCACGACGTCGCTCGGCCCGACGCGCACCGCTTGGCCGACGGCTCGAATGTTGGCCAGCAGATTCGCGTGCGTCAGCATTACGCCCTTGGGGTCGCCGGTGGAACCCGAGGTGTATTGCAGCATCGCCAGGTCGCTGCCCTTGCGCACGCGGCTGCCGGTGATGTGCGCCGAACGCGCGCCCGGCGCCGGCGGGGGCGCTTTGTCCGCGGCTTCGATCACCTTCTCGGCGTCCGCCACTGCCTTCAGTGAATGCACGCGCGGCCGCAGCAGCTTCGCGACCGCCTCCCCTTGGCGGAACGTCAGCAGCATACAAACTTCCGCGTTGCTCAGAATCGCCGATTGCCGCGCCGCGTATTCCTCGATGTGGTCCGCGCGAAACGGCGGATAGATTGGCACGGGCACCGCCCCCGCCAGAAGGATTCCAGCGTAGGAAATGAAGAACGCCCGCGAAGTCGGCAACATCAGCGCCACGCGTCCGCCCACAGGCACGCCGCGCCGCGCCAGCTCCTCGGCAAGTCGTTGTGCCGCCGCATGCAACTCGCCGAACGTCAGCGTGAAATTCTTCTCGCCATCCGGGCCGCCTTCGGTAATCAGCAAATGCGTTTCTTCCGCATTGTGCGTCGCGCGATACCGAATCACATCAATCAGCGTCTCCGCCGCATACACGCCCGCATCCACCGCGTCGCGGTGCAGCTTCTGCGCGGTCGCTGCCGCCCGCAACGCGGACTCCGGCTCCGCCGCTTCTTCCACTGTCCCGGGAGTCGCAAGAATTGCACGGGCCAAATCTTCCGGGGTGTTAGCTTCCGACGCGACCCGGTCTGGCAATCGCATTCCAAACGCGGTCTCCAGCCGCGTTAACAGTTCCACGCGCTCCAGGCTGCCTAGCCCTAGTTCACGGTCCAATGGGGAAGAGAGTCGCAGCATCGGCAGCGCGCCTTGGCTGCCAAGTTCGCCAAGAAGTGTGCGGATGACCTCTAGCACGCGCTCGCGCACCGCCGAGGTCTCGAGTTGTGTCGCTGGAGTGGCCACGGTTCTCACAGAAACGCTGGTTTACTTGACCAGAGGCTAACACGCAAGAGGGCTGAATGCTACCGCGCAAAAGCGAGGCGTGCCGCCCCGGTGATGTTCCTAACTAACGGGCCTACGCGCTTTCCCTGGTCCCGGGCGGAACTGACTAACTCCCCATACCGACCCCCAACAGCCCTTCGCCGTTCCGCAACCTTTTGGTTGCATTTGTTTGCGCCCTTATGATAATGTGCAACCAGGAGGTTGCATAACACTATGCCTGAGCCTGTACAAAAGCCAATGATCTCCGACCGCATCGAGAAAAAAATTCTTCTCCGCGCTCCTCTCAAACGCGTCTGGCGCGCCTTGTGCGATTTCAAAGAATTTGGCGCCTGGTTTGGCGTGAAGTTCGACGCTCCGTTCAAACCGGGCGCGCGCATCTCCGGAAAAATTGTCGGAACTGCCGTGGACGCGGAAGTCGCCAAACTTCAGAAGCAGCAGGAGCGCGTGCCGTTCGAAATCACCATCGAGCGCATCGAACCCGAACGTCTTTTCTCCTTTCGCTGGCATCCCCACGCCATCGAGCCTGGCGTCGATTATTCGAAAGAGCCCACGACGCTCATCGAATTCACTTTGGAGGAAGTCTCGGGCAGCGTCCTGCTCACCGTCAAGGAATCCGGCTTTGATCAAATCCCGCTCGCGCGCCGCGCCCAAGCCTTCACGGCCAACGAGCAAGGCTGGGGCATGGTCGTCAAGCTCATCGAGAAATACCTTGCGTCGGCCGCCTAGTCCCAAAGTGCCGATCGGACTGCTCCACTCTGCCCCGCTTTTTGCGGCGCTCGGAGACACGACCCGCCTGCGCCTTGTGTGTCGACTTTACCAGGAAGGATCGGCTTCCATCAGCAAGCTGACCGCGGGCTCCGGCGTCACGCGTCAAGCTATCACCAAACATCTGCGTAGGATGCAGAACTCCGGTCTTGTCCGCAGCACGCGGCGCGGACGCGAGCGCCTCTGGCAATTAGACCAGCGTCGCCTTCACGACGCCCGCCGCTGCCTCGATCTGATCTCGAAGCAGTGGGATGACGCTCTCGCGCGGCTGCGCCATTTAGTCGAGGATGGAACATTCAAACGAGGATCCGCCGTTCGCATGTCGCGGACAACCGTTTGAACGCCTACTCCCATTCACTTTGCAGGTCAGGCTTGCGACGGGCGCGCTTTTAGCGCGTCCTCATCGGTGCCATTCTTTTTCCCTGCGCCCGGAACGTTCTGACCGGAGGCAGTTGGAAAGGGTTGACACCAGGCCAGGGTTCAATTCGCCGGAGGTGTTTGCATGTGCAGCCTTAGAGGGAGAGCGCTGCTTTTCTTGGTGTCGCTGCCGGCTTTATTCCAAATTTATTGCGGCTCAAGCGGCTATTCCAAAGGTTCCACGAATGTCCCGCCCGCAGCGGTGACGGTCACCCCAAACACGGTTAGTGCAGTTCCCGGAGGCGCCACGGTCAACGCCTCCATATTTCCGTGACCAACGACCTGCCCTCTGACGTACTGAGCGCGAGCGTCATCAGTTCGCCCGCCTGTGGCGGCAACCCTTGCGGCTCTTTCGGCGCGATCACCGGAACGCCCGGGAGCGGTTCTTACACTGTTCAATACACTCCGCCTGCAAGGATCCAGCAGGTGACCTCGCAAACATCACCGTTTCGTCGAACTTGGCAGGCTCAACTCCCGGAACGACCGCCGTGGATTTAACGAGCAGCGGGTTTCTTTGCCCAGCGCAGGGCAACGAGGCACTTATGACCGGGACTTGCGTTTTCCTGCTGCGGGGTTTCAACGGGGCAAATCCCATGGCGATCGGGGCGGTCTTCACCGTCGACGGATCGACCGGCTTAATCACGACAGGAACGATGGACATCAATGTGGCCGGTTCCGCTCCAGAGACAAATCTTGTCGTTGGATCCGAGCCACAGCACCTACTTCGTGGACAGCAAGGGACGGGCTTTTATCGGTCTCGCTACCTCGGCGGGAACGAAGGTCCTTCAGGCGGCGCTGGCTTTCTACGACGCCAACAACCATGCTACCGAGGGCCAGATCGAGGAATTTGATGACCCCCTCGGCACGGGAGGGCGAGCGCTCGGCCTTCTCAAGCAGCAGACGGCGACGGTGCAAACTTGGGGCCCAAGTAACCTGAATTCCGCGTTTGTGTTCGGACTGAGCGGTTCAGACGCGGCTGGTGGCCGGCTCAGTGCCGCTCGTGGCATGACGTTTGACGGAGTGGGCAATCTCACGAACGGGCTGGAGGATACCAATGACGCGGGCACTTTGACGGTTCAACAAACAATCCCCACAGGCACTTACACGCTCGGAGCTGACGGTCGCGGCACGGCGTCATTCGTCGTCGGAAACTCAACTGTGGATGGCGTCATCTATGCCGTGGACAGTAGCGAACTATTCTTGCTCTCGACATTGCAGGTCAACCCAGCTCCTCTACTTTCAGGACGAGTTTTGCAGATCGTCGCTCCTGGGTCCTTGAGCGATGCCACCGATGTTGGGGGCTATCAGTTGGTGAAACTAGAGGGCTTGAATGATGCCACGATCGGAATCCTCAACCTCAGCCTGGGAACACAAAAGACTGCAAACGTTAGCGGCACCCTTTGGCTCGACGCAGCGCAGCTGGCACGGCCTCATCACAGTCGATTTCCGGCGCGTTTACAATCACCGACATCGGTCATGGGCGCGTGACATTTGCGGCCGGTTGGACTAATTCGCCGATGGCTTATTTCACCGGCTTTAGCAAGTTGGCCGGTACTGGCAACAAGACGCTGCCTACGACTGCTTTTCTCGTTGGTGCCGGGAGCGATGCCGCGGCCGGCGAGGTAATTTGGCAATCTTTGGCCGCCCCGAATTTCAGTGCCGCGAGCCTGAGATATTTCCGCAGCCTACTCCGATCTTCAAAGCTCGGGAAACAACTCGGCCTCTCAAACGGCCTCGACTGGACAGATCACCATGGACGGCATCGGCAGCTTTAGCGGATTTGTCGACGTGCCAGGGGCGACCAATCCGCTTAGCACTAATGTGAGTGTATCGGGCGCATACACCGTCAATATGGATGGATCCGCGAGCATCACTGCCGCAGGAGCTGCCAACGGTCCATGGCCAATGGTGACCAACGGCGTCAGGAGTTACCACATCATCGAGCCAGCTGGAAATACGACTCCGGTCGTTAACGTCATCACGAAAGAATAGGTAGCACTGTGTTGTGTAGGGGCGCGCTCGCACGTCAGTACCTTCTGCGACAGAACCATTGGCTAGGCGCCCTTCTTCGCCGCTTGTGCCACCGCAAAACCCTTGGGCAGCAGCGCTGTCGACAAATCCACTCCGGAGAGGTCAGCGCCCGTCAAATCCGTTTCCCTCAGGATCGCCACTCCCATGTCCGCTCCCGAAAAGCGCGCGCCATGCACGTTGGCTTCCCTCAGGTTCACGTTTCTTAGCCGCGCTCGTTCGAAACGCGCGTTCGAAAGGTCGCACCGGAAAAATTCCACGCCGCTGGCCTGCGCTTCGGTCAAGTCCGCGCCCGGAAGAATCGCTTCCGTCATGTCCGTGTTTCGCAAGTCCGCGTTTCTCAGGCGGGCGCCGGTCAGGTCCCCTCCCGGGAGCCGGGCTGTTTTCAGGTCCGATCCTTCCAGGTTCGCGTTGCGCAAAATCGCTCCGCTCAAATTCACGCCGGACAAATCCGCGTTCGAAAGGTCCGCGCCGGTGAGGTCCGCGCGCGCGCCGCCCTGTTTCCCGCGAAAAAACAGCTCGTGTGCTTTCAAGATTTCCGTGAGCTTTTTTCCTCTGTGCCTGATGCTTTTTGGTTTTCTCAGTCCCATAAGATAACCGGTGCCATCCTCAAACAATTCTGTCGCATTTGTACTTGTTGATTTTACCGGAACTCGCGGACCGGCGGAAGAAGACTTGAATTGGGAATCGCGCTCCAGCATTGCGTTCGATTGCGACGCGCTTTATGTTGGCGGCCGGGGCTGGAACGATGGTGGAACTTGGGGCGCACAGGATCGAAAGTCGCGGTTCCGGTGTTGAAAACAAAAGGGTTACTGGGAAAACTTTCATAAGGTTTCGCGCCAGGCCCTAAAAGACAGGCTAGAAAAGCTGGGCAAAATTGTCGCGAGTGTTGTTCAGGGAAGATTGGGCTGAGACAGCCCGGGGTGCGCCGCTTGCTGCAACTGCGCTAGTTCCCGCGCCGCCGCATAGCCCTGCCAAATCATGTACAGCGCATACGCGTGCACCGCCGCGTCCAGCCAAATGTTAAAGACCAAAAGCAACGCGCCATCCAGCGCGTACGCGATCATTCCTCCGAGGAATGCTCCCTGCGAACCGGCCTTCGCCGATTTCCAGCACAGGATCAGCATCAAAAGGAAGATGCCATCCACCGCAAGCGTTAGGAACGTTCCGTTTTGCCCCGCGCGCTTGCCCACGGCATCCACAACTTGCGTTATGCCTAAGCCAAAAATAAAGCGGATCTTGCCATCCAAGATTTGCAGCAGCGAATTGATGCCCGACAGGATCGCGATCGTCAGGAACCAGCTGGCTCCGCGCCGCACGCGGAGCAGGACTGCGGCTCGCGGATCCGCGGCCGCCCGCGGGGGTACGCCCAGAGGAGAGCCACCGGGACTGAGTGACATAGTCTTCTCCTTTCGAATTAAGAGTGAACTTCCCCATGTAGGAGCGCGCTTTTGCGCCTGGCGTTTACCCCGACTTTGTCGGAGCGTCCCGGCTTCCTAACCGGGAAGCGCGTCCCAACTTACAAGCTGAACTATCAACGCAGGTCGCTTGATGTTATCTTGCCATGCAAAGGAAGTCCCGAAATCAATCAAACCACTGCGCTGTGCCCAACCAGCAAGCGGTGCCATCGAAAAGATTCGCCGCGAATCGGCGCGGATCAACACGGATGCAGAAAAACACTTTATTATGTTCGACGAGAAGATTTTTCCGCGACACAGGTCACCGACGATTGTTATTGAGGAAGCTGAAGCCGGATATTGATTCAGGGTTCTTGGGACTCCAGTTCGGTGATGGGTGGACGGAGGACAACGGTCGATGTGTCTCCGGTCACATCGCTCTTCCTGGCAGCGGTGTGACAATTAAACATGTAGCCTAAACTGCCGTCCTTGGTCCCGCTCTGGTCCATTGTCGTGGCGGCTGGGGTTTCGATGAGCGTCGGAGTGTTTTTTCGGGCTGTATCCGGCCCTAAGCGCGACGCGGCTCGATCCCGCCGAGGCCTTGGATTACGAGTAATGTCCGGGAACAAAGGGCTTTGGCGGCACAACGCCCAAAGAATCCATTTCCCCGATAAATCCGCTCATTCCAAGATGGATCTTTGCCCAGAGTTTTAATTCTCGTGAAAAACTCGCGGAAGGCTCGTAAAATTCAAGTAGGGATGTTTAGGCCATTTACAACGCGAGCAAGCGTGCGCCTTTTGCTCCGATCTTCTCTGCCACTCTTGCCAGCCTTATTGATTCTCGCTCTTGCAGTTCCGGCCCGGGCCCAAGATCGCGAAGACGAAATCATCGCCAACCTGGCAGGCGGACGTGTCATTGTCCATGTCGCGAAGGAGGCCATCCTTTTTGCCGCCATCGACCACGCTGTCGAGCCCAATTCCATTCCGCCTCGCGTCGCCGGCGTGGATTCCTCGCACATCGGCGTTCTGTTTGGCGCTTCCGAGTGGCGCACTCCCGCCGACCCCAAACCCATCCGCTTGGACCGCAATTTTCCGCGCGTTACGCAGCAACTTCGCACCGACTCCGGGCCAGCGGAAGCCGAGCCGGATCTCGAACTCATCGGCACTGCTTTCCTCGAGAAGCTCCGTCCGCTGGTTAGCCAACTGCATCACAAAGTGGATTTTTCTGCCGATGATTCCATCTTCCAGATGGTGGTCATTGGCTATGCGCCGGACAACTATGGCCCGGAAGTCTGGGTCGTGGAGTATCACATGGAGCAGGAACAGGTCTCCACGCGCGGCGAGGAATACTGGCAGACGCGGCTTTTGCGTCCGCATTTCACGCAACTCTACCCGCCGGAAAAACATGCGCCACATACTTTAGTCGAGAGCCGTTATCCGGCGACCTGGAAGGGTCCCACGCTCGAGGAAATGATCAAAAGCAATGACCCGCGCATCGCTTCCGCGCTGCAAAATCCACGTTTCGAAAAGGTGCTCGAAAATCTGCGCGGCGGCTCCGCTCAGAAGGCGCCGCCTGCTGATTCCGTGGAGTTTATGCGCACGGTAGTGCCGCTGATTGCGGGAAATGCTTCCTTCGTGATCGGAACGATGGACGAGCAGCACGGCATGAATTGGGTCGTCCCGCCTTCGGAGCCCGTCGAGAAAGCCCAAGAGGACAAGAACCGCCCGCCCGACGCCCCCACCCTCCGCCGCCCCATTAAACCTTGACGGCTATCCTAGCGTCCGGCGGCTAACAGGTTCGCAGGGCGGACGGCCCCACCCTCCGCGCAACCCCACACCCTGATGGTGCAAACAAATTACCGTGGTGCTATGCTCGCGCCGCGCTGTGCCGCCATTTGCGCCGTGCGTTCGGGAGGTAGGCAACCCGGATGGACAGTTATGCCTGCGGCCCGGAGATAAGGACTGACGGAAGAGACCCCCGCACAGCTGCTGGCCGAGACCGCCGCGCGGTTTGCCGAGCGCGACGCCCTTGTCGTGCGCCACCAGAGAATTCGACTCACCTGGCAGCACCTCGCGGAGCATGAGGAACGAATCGCGCGCGGGCTTGTCGGCCTAGGACTGCAGGCGGGTGACCGCGTAGGCGTTTGGGCCACCAATTGTGCCGAATGGATTTATCTTCAACTCGGCTGCGCTCAGGCGGGGCTGGTGCTGGTGAACTTCAATCCGGCCTACCGCACACACGAATTGGCGCTGGTTCTTCGCAAGTCGCGCATCAAGGCGCTGTTTCTGAGCGCGCAAGACGAGCGAACCAACTATCGCGCGATTCTCGAACAGACGGGCAATGCCCCGGATCACGTCGTTTATCTGGGCGAGGAATCCTGGGCTCGAATTCTGGCAAATGGCTGCGATCTGAAATCGCGGGTGCAGTCCGCCGACGAAGTAGCGAACATTCAAATATACTTCGGGCACCACCGGCACTCCCAAAGGTGTGCTGTTAACCCATGGCAACCTCGTGAACAATGCGCGCATCACCGCGTCCGGCCTGCGCCTAACTGAAAGCGACCGCATCTGCCTGCCCGTCCCGATGTATCACTGTTTTGGATGTAGCATCGGCACCATGGTGGTTCTCTACACCGGAGCATGCCTGGTGATGCCCGCTCCTCGATTTGACGCCCTGGCGACAATGGAAGCCATTCAAGAGGAGCGTTGCACTGCCCTTTATGGTGTGCCAACCATGTTCATCGCGCAGCTGCACATCCCGCGTTTTCGCGCTTCGATTTCACCTCGCTGCGCACGGGGGTCATGGCTGGCGCGCCTTGTCCCATCGAAATCATGAAGCGTGTCGTCACCGACATGCACTGCCCGCAAATGACCATTATGTATGGCCAGATGGAAGCTTCACCGGTGGTAACCATGTCGAGCGTGGGTGACGGTCTCGAACTGCGCAGCTGCACCGTGGGCCGCGCTTGCCCTCATACCGAGGTGAAAATTGTCTCGCCGGAGGGGCGGATCGTGCCCGTGGGCGAACAAGGGGACCTATGCGTGCGGGGCTACACGGTGATGAAGGGTTATGATCAGGAGCCCGAGGCGACCGCCGAAGCTATCGACACAGAGGGCTGGTTGCATACCGGAGACCTTGCGACGATGCGGCCCGACGGCTATTTTCGCATCACCGGGCGCGCCAAAGACATGATTATCCGCGGCGGCGAGAACATTTATCCCCGCGAGATCGAGGAATTCCTATACACGCATCCGAAGATCTCGGAGGCCCAGGTGATGGGCTTGCCGGACGAGCAACTCGGCGAGGTGGTCGTGGCTTGGATCAAGCTGAAAGCAGGCGAAAGCGCCACAGACTGCGACATTCGCGCGTTCTGCGAGGGAAAGATTGCCCATTTCAAAATCCCTCAGCACATTCGCTTCGTGCACTCTTTCCCCATGACGGTCACCGGCAAGATTCAGAAGTTTGTTATGCGCGAAAAGGAGATCAAAGAACGCGGCCTCGAATCCGTCGCCCGCAGAAAGACCGCCTAAGAGCGGGGGAAGGAAAAGGAGGCCAAGAACCGCCCGGCCGATGCCCCCGCCCGCCGCCGCCCGATCAAACCTTGGGATCCGAGAGCCAACCGGAGGCCATCATGCTGGACTACTCGGTTCAAGCGTGCAGCGACATGTCAGCCTCCAAGCTTCTCGATGGGATCGCCGGCGCGGAGGATGCCGCCTTCGAGGACACGGCACAACATGCCGCGGCGGGCCCCAGAGTTCCTTCCGCAGTCCCGGCCGGACGCGCTCCATCTGATTGCAAGGCGTGCACACCAGGGTGACTTCCAGGAGCGCCTCACCCATTCGAAGGCGCTGCCCAACCTGGAGGCTGTTCACCTTCAAGCCGTTGGTCGTGATGTTCTCTCGCAGAATGCCGGGCTGCAATTCCATGGCGTCGAGCGTTTCGCGGTCCACAAGCAAGACCTGCCGATCGCTCCCCGCCCTAGCATGCGCGCACCCCTCTAAGCCAAAGTCGGCTAGCATTTGCGCCTGGCGGAGCTCTTCCATCGGCAAGCCCTTCTTCGGTGCACGAAACAGGTTGTGAACGCTCGCCATATTCCTCAATTTCCGCTGGCCCTCAGCGAACTTGCATGACGCCCAATGTCTCTGCGGTAGTGCATGCGTTCGAAATGAATCTTCTCAGCCGCCGCATAGGCTGAACCAAGAGCCGCACCGAGAGTCGGAGCGACCGAAGTCACTCCCAGCACGCGCCCCCCGCTCGTGAAGATCTCGTCGCCAACGCGCTGCGTTCCCGCATGAAGGGCTTTCACGCCGGTAATCTGCTCCGCACGGGTAAGTCCCTCAATCTTCTTCCCCATTTCGAATCGGCCAGGATAGCCTCCGGACGCCAACACCACGCACGCGCTCGCGCCAGGCCTCCATCGCAGCTTGGAAGTTAGCAGGTTACCGCTGGCTACGTCTTGGAGCACGTCTGCCAGGTCGAAATCCATCCGGGCCACGATGGCTTGCGTTTCAGGGTCCCCCAAGCGGCAATTGAACTCCAGAACTTTCGGGCCGGAGGAAGTCAGCATCAACCCAACGTAGAGGAATCCTTGATAAGGAATCCCGTCGGCCGCAAGACCTGCCAAGGTTGGTTCTACGATGGTCGCGAGGATGGTCTTTCGAAGCGGCTCGGGTAGCAGATCGTCGGTCGAGTAGGCTCCCATCCCGCCGGTGTTCGGACCTTGGTTCCCGTCGTGGACGCGTTTGTGATCGCGCGTGGGCACGAGCGGAGCATAGCTTTTGCCGTCAGTCAAAAAGATGAACGAGAGCTCGTCGCCCTCAAAAGCCTCTTCCAAAAGAACGCGCTTGCCGCCGGCGCCGAGCTCGTTTTTCTCCATCACGCGCCCGATGAAGCCGCGCGCTTCGTCGAGATGGTGCGCCACCAAAACGCCTTTGCCGGCGCACAAACCATCTGCCTTGATCACTACGGGAAACGTGGCGTTGCGCAGCGCATCGTACGCATCCTGGGCGGATTCCAACGCGCCGTACATTTTTGCGTTCGGAATGTTGTGGCGTTGCAGGAATTCCTTCGCGAAAATCTTGCTGCCTTCAAGCTGCGCCGCCTGCTTCGAAGGTCCGATGATGGCCCAACCGCGGTCGCGGAACGCGTCGCCGATGCCGTTGACCAGCGGCAGTTCGGGCCCTACGACAGTGAGGTCCGGCTGCATTTTTTCCGCGAAGGCAGCAAGCCCGGCCACGTCCCCTGGGTCAATGGCCACACATTCCGCGTCCGCGGCGATCCCGCCGTTCCCCGGAGCACACCAGATTTGTTCCACGCGCGGGCTCTGCTTCAGCTTCCACACCAGCCCGTGCTCGCGCCCCCCACCGCCGATCACCAAGATTTTCATCCGTGGTCCTCTGGAGCATTCACGTTAGACGCTTGAAGCGTTGGGTGTCAACCGAACCCGGCGAACTGGCGAACTGACTTGGTTGTGCTCGCATCCTTGCCGTGCGCTGGATGCCATGGACCAAATAGCGATAGCCTGTCTCGTTGGTCAGTTACCGCCTGCGCCTTGTCACCCCAAAATGGACGCAATACCCGCATCAGGCTTCCATGGTAAGGAGTTGCGCAATGTTCATTCCCCTGCGACAGGAAAACATGGAGGGCCGCCGCTGGCCGGTGATCTCCATTGCACTGGTGCTCATCAAGCGGGTGGCTTTCCTGGCCACGCCTGGGCGGACCGAGGGGCAAAATCCCAAGGACGAGCCATGCACCCCGAACTTACGATGTCCCCGGATGTCCAGGAATTCGCGACCACGTTCCAGCAGAAGAACCCCGGCCTAGGGAGAGAAGCCCAATCTCCGAAGTCGATGGCTGGGACGCCAGGATCCGGCTGATCAAACCGATCTGCAACAAGAGATGGATTGGTTTGCCGAGCAGTTTTCCAGCGCCAAGCAGACCTCTCTGCTGGAGCAATACGCTTTCACTCCGGCCCATCCAAAAGCCATCACTTAGCTGACGGCGAATTTTCTTCACCGTGGCTGGCTGCGGGAATATGTGGTTCCTCTGGCTGGCGGGGGCGAGATTCTGGAAGACACCACCTGGGGCCGGATCATCTACGCCATCAGTTGGCGCCAGGGACGTCCCGCGGATTTTCAGACACAATAATTTTAGTATAATAGTACTACAGATGTATTTTCACGCGTTGCCGACGGCGCGTATGGGGATGGTCACGGAAGCAGAAGCGGTGTCCGAGGAGGCCAGCATGTGGCAGCGGCCGTCGAAAATTCCCCCGGGATCAATCACCATACAGGGCGCATGCACTTCGCCGGTCACGACGCCTTTGGCTTGAATCTCGACGCGGCCCTTGGCAAAAATTACACCATCGAAGCGCCCGGAAATCACCACGCGGTTTCCCTCGATTTGTCCCTCGACCTTTGCACCCTCGCCAAGAACCACGGTTTGCTCGGAAATGATGTTGCCTTTCACGTTGCCATCAATTCGGAAGGTGCCGCTGACCGTGAGCGTTCCTTCCACGGTTACACCCTGATCGATGAACCCCGTCCATTCTTCGCTGTTGTTCGCGCCATTGTTGTCGGCGGCTGGCCACTTCCACGCCATATCGAGTTCCCCCAAATTTTCAGACAGTTCTACTTTCAATCGGGGCCGGAAACAAGTCAACGCACCAGAAGAACGGTGTTGTCGAAACTAAGACTGCACGAACGGACAGTGTTGCGCAGGCGAATTTTTCCAAAGATTTTGTAGGGTGATTGTATCACGCAGCCGCTTCCGTTGTGCTGCGATGCTGAGTTCCAGCTCCGCTTATTTCATCAGACGATCGTAGAGTCCCATCAACTGCTTGTCGTCGTAAAACTCAAGGACAAGCTGACCCGGACGCGCTTTGGTCTTCACCCGCAGAGAGATTCTGGTTCCCAGGTGGCGCTGCAGCTCTTCGAGCGCATTGCGAATATTCGGATCCAGATGCGGTGGCGGTGGAGGCTGGGGCTGCTTTGCTTGCATGCGGCGCGCGGCCAGCTTTTCGATCTGACGAACGGTCAAGGCGCCGCGGGCGGCGCGATGCGCGTAGCGCAAGCGCAACTGCTGCTCGGGTACAGCCAACAACGCACGGCCGTGTCCCGCGCTGAGCTTCCCTTCTTCGATCCAGTCTTGAATTTGCTTCTCCAGCTTGAGCAAGCGAATTGCGTTGGCCACTGTCGCGCGGTCCTTCCCCGTGCGCTCAGCAACCTGTTCCTGGGTCATGTGAAACTCATCCATCAAGCGCTCGAAGGCGCGGGCTGCTTCCACGGCGTTCAAGTCTTCGCGCTGGATGTTTTCGACGAGCGTCATCTCGAGCGCGAGGTCGTCGGGGACTTCCTTCAAGATGGTCGTTACTTTGGTGAGACCGGCTCGTTGGGCGGCACGCCAGCGGCGCTCCCCGGCTATCAACTGAAACTTGGAGCCGATAGGCCGGACAACCAAAGGCTGAATGATGCCGCTCGCCTTGATGGAACGCGCGAGCTCGTCGAGGCCTTGCTCGTGGAATTTTGTGCGAGGCTGGTAAGGACTAGGCTCAATCAGATCAATGTCAATTTCCTGAGGACCGCCCTGCATGGGTTGGCTCGCCGGCATGCCGGGCGCAGCGCTGCCAGCCGTTGACGGTTGCGGCTGCGTCGATGCGGGAGCCGGGTCGGACTTCTTGCCTTCAAGCTCCCGAATAAGCGCCCCGAGTCCCCGACCCAGTGCGTTTCTCGCCATTAGATATCACCTCTTTCGCAAGATGCGTGTAGCCCTCCGCCCCCCTGCTGTTCGGGTCATAAAGAATGATGGGCTTGCCGAAACTCGGCGCCTCCGCCAAACGGACGTTGCGCGGAATGATGCTCTTGAAGATCTGCGTGCCGAAAAACGTGCGCAAATCATTGGCGACCTGACGCGACAGAGAGGTGCGCTCGTCGTACATCGTCAGCAGAATGCCCTCGATCTCGAGGTTCGGATTCAACGTACGTCGAATCCGCATCAGCGTGTCCAGTAGTTCTGATACCCCTTCAAGGGCAAGGTATTCGCACTGAATCGGAACCAGGACCGAGCCGGCGGCAACCAAGGCGTTCAGGGTTAGTAAGTCGAGGGCGGGCGGACAGTCCAGTATAATGAACTTGTAGTGGTCTTCCAAAACCTTCAGAGCAGCACGAAGCCGGTACTCGCGCTCCTCAGTTGCGACCAGTTCGACAGCCGCGCCGGCGAGATTCTTATCAGCCGGCATGACGTCCAACCCTTCCACCTGCGACTTCTGAATGATCTTGTCAAAGGGCTCGTTGAGAATGAGCGTGTGATAGAGTGTGCGCCGCGAGGGATCCTTCGGGAAGCCGATGGCAGCGGTGCTATTCGCTTGAGAGTCGCAGTCGACGAGGAGTGTAGGCTGCTTGGCGGCGGCGAGGCAAGCGGAGAGATTGACGGCGGTAGTTGTCTTTCCGACTCCCCCTTTTTGGTTGGCAATCGCGATGATTCTCGCCACGGAACCCCCGCTAGCGGAAATTTAGCAAAGTGCGAATTGAGTTGCAAGGTGTTTCACGTGGAACAATCGAACGAGGCCCTGGAAATCTTACCAGAGGATGGCGAATTGGACTAAGGGCCAATGGCATCGGTTGTTCCACGTGGAACAATTTCTGCTGGGCTGCAAACCCGAGGGACCGAGGTTGCGCCTTGAGTCTTGCCAGCGTTCCTCGTTCGAAGATTGCGCCGAAAGCGGTCGCTAGGCTGGCAGGCACGCGGCATTTGTTCCACGTGGAACACTTTGCTCATGGTGGCTTGGCTTGTGAGGCGAGGTCCCTTCAGTGAGGAGTCCGTTCCGAAGAATTGTTCCACGTGGAACATTCTGCGCTGCAGTGAATGACCGTTACTTGAAATGGGAAAAGAGGATGGAAGTACTGGTCGTTTGGCCAGCCAGGTTCAGGAGTGTTCCACGTGGAACAATTATGTGCGAAGCCAACGGACCGGGTAGAACGGGGCCAGGTCCCTGAACGGACAGAAGACACTTCACTGGATCAGGGCTTCTTGGTTCCGACGAGGAGGAGGCGGCGCAGGGAGTTCGGCACGGGGATGGGCTCACGCCATTCCCAACCCGGAATGTCTTGGATCTCGGGCTGATCGTTCGCGCCGATCCATAGAACGACTTGCTTGGCGGCGAGGAGGTCCGACCGAGCCCAATTCAAGAAAGTGGGGAATTCGCCAAGCGCCCGAGCGCAGACGTAGTCGAGTGGCGGAAGCTCCTCGCCGAGCTCCTCATAGCGCCGGACGAGCACCTGAGCGTCCTTCAGCCCGAGTTCGCGAATGACTTCCGCCAGAAACGTCGCCTTTTTGATACTCGATTCAATCAGAAAGACTTGCAGGCCCGGGCGCATAATCTTCAGAGCAAGGCCCGGAAACCCGGAACCAGTACCCACGTCGGCGAGCCGACCACTTTCGATTGGCACGGAGATTCCGGCAAACATGCTCTCGCAGAAGTGGCGATAGAGGATTTCCAAGGGGTCTCGGATCGCGGTGAGGTTGACCTTGACATTCCAAGCCAGCAAGAGCTTTATATATTGTTGAATTTGCAGGACTTGATCGTCGTAGGCGGGAAGCTGGAACTCTTCAATGGCGCGGCGGATCACGGCCATGGGCAGCGTTCGGCTGATCGTTGTCATAGAGGCTACTCTTGATCGGTTAGAGAGACTTTCTCCGAAAGCTGATCCCTCACGGCCCTTGAGATGACAGTCTGCCAGGCCCTGCTAAATCAAATAAGTCTTTTATTGACAATTAGATAAATATAAAAATTTCCCATGCCAACCCTTTGGAAAATGCACGTTTTCTTAGGGTAGCGGACCCTGATTTCGCGTGAGAAAGCGCCTCGCGGCTACACCCGCTACCACATCAACCGCGCTATGCCAGAAAACTGCGGGTACCAGACTATTGTACGTCAACCGGCTCGCTCCCAGCACCAGGCCTACGATGAAAGTTATCACCATGCCACCCCGGCCTTGATAGCTATGAGCCAGGCCGAACAAGACCGAGGAAACCAGAATGACGAGCCAGACGCTCAGTCCGGCGCGGGCCAGGGCGGCCATGGCAAATCCGCGATAGAGGAATTCTTCGCAAAGGCCGGCGGTGAGGGCCAGCGCGAAGTAGGGAGGCAACTCGACGGCGGACTGTGGGAGAATGCGATCAGCGATGTCCTGCACCGTGCCGCGGGATTCGACAGGGATGCGCCCGACGCGGCGCAGGTTGAGCCATTGCAACGTGGCAATCACCGATCCACCGACGATCCCGACAAGGAGCAATTTGGGGCCATCGTGGAAGACCAAGCCGAGCTGAGAAGCGGTGTAGCCGCGTGCCCAGACGCGCCAGCTGACGACGGCGACGGCCAACCATTGGAAAGCAATGGTCGAGGCGTAAAGCACCAGTCGCTCCATCAAACTGACGTGCGGCATGGCGAGCAACTTCTTCATGCGCACGCGTCCGCGCCAAGGAAGCAGAACGCCGAGCGCGAGGAAGATCAGCCAGAAGTCCCAAGGCATCCGCAGATAAGAACACTTCACGGTAGCAAGCGCAAGCAAGGAAACATTTTACGGCTGGCGTTAGATGGGGGGAGCGCCTGCCGCAAGGTGAGGCATCGACAGGCTGACCCCTCGCGATCATGAAACACTTTACCGGGTATCGGGGCAGAAAGCCGGTCGCTCCTGTTCTGTGGGCGTTCAAGCAGGGGCCATTCACACGCAAAACCCTTTTCTGGGTGCACGGCAGCGTTTTGACTTTCTATACGTTTTATCTTTCCGGGCCCGCCAACCGTCAGCAGATTCGTCTTGAGCCACCCAAAGATACTTGTCACCTGCGATTCTTTCGCTGGTCAAGAACAGGGAGAGATGCCTTCATTGGGAGCCCTCGCGTTCCAGCAAATGGATAGGATAATTCTACTTCCTGCGCAACGAATGGCGCGACCTCGCTATAATCGAGGCGCGAGACATGCTTCAGCCTGTCCCGCTTACTACCGTGAGGTGCGGCTTGACGCATACCGTGAAACTGACGGCCATGGTCAAGGCAGCGGGTTGAGCGGCAAAGCTGAGTCCCAGTTTGCTGGACTCCGTTTTGCGCGGCTTGCCGCGAGCCAATGATCCGAACGTGCTCGTTGGATTCGAAACCAACGACGACGCCGGGGTGTACAAACTCGGCGAGGAAATGGCGCTGGTGCAAACGGTGGATTTCTTCACGCCGATCGTCGATGATCCGAAAACGTTCGGGCAGATCGCCGCGGCCAATTCGCTGAGCGACATTTACGCGATGGGTGGCAAGCCGATTTCGGCGCTGACCATTGTGGGATTTCCGGAAAAGGGCGATCCGGAAATTCTCGAGCAGATTCTGCGCGGCGGTCTCTCGAAAATGGCAGAAGCGAAGTGCAGCGTCATCGGCGGGCACTCGATTCGCAACGATGACATTCAATTTGGCTACGCGGTGACGGGCTTGATTCATCCCGAGCACGTTTGGCGAAACGTGGGCGCGCAGACGGGCGACGTTTTGCTGCTGACGAAAGCGCTCGGGACGGGCGTGCTTTCGACAGCCTTAAAGAAAGATGCAGCGGCGCCGGCTGATCTAGCGGCGGCCGTGGCTTCGATGTCGGAACTGAATCGCTCCGCTGCCGAAGCTCTTCTGGAATTGCAGGAGAAGGCTGGGTCGGTGCGGCCTGTACATGCGGTCACGGACGTGACGGGATTCGGTTTGCTCGGCCACGCGCGGGAAATGGCGCTGGGAGATCGCGCAAGAGGGATCGAGACGGTCTCGCTGCAAATCGATCATACGGCGATCCCTTATTTGGCGGGAGCGGAGCAAGCTGCGCGCGAGGGCTTCCTTCCAGGAGGGCTGAAAAACAACCGCGAGTTTCTTGGCGATTGCGTAGGATTTGCAGAAAGCGTTCCGCAGGAGTTTAGGGATTTGCTTATGGATCCGCAAACCTCGGGCGGTTTGCTGATTGCCGTCGCGCCGGAGTTAGGGAATGATGCACTCGCCGCTCTCGACCGCCACGGCGTTTCCGCACGTCGCATCGGCGTGGCCATTCCCAAAGGCAAACCGCTGATTTCCGTGCAATGAGAAAGAATCAGAAAATCAAAAAGCAGATCCCTCCGCCTCAGGCTGTGGAAAACCACCGCCTGAGGGCCGGGATGACAAATCGTTGAGCCATGGACACCATCACGCACGGCATCGCGGGAACGCTCATCGCCAAGGCATTGTTTCGAGGGGAGGATATGTTTGGCCCGCGCGGTCGGAGCGCGACGGAAAAAGAAAAGAACAAGGACGCCGAAGAGCCGAGGAATTTGCCACAAAGAGAAAAGCACGGGTCTGAAGACCCGCCGCTAGAAATGATGCGGCCCGCGTCCGGAGGCGGCCGCTACATCCCGAGCCGGGCGAGTATGGTTACGTGGGCGCTGATGCTGGGCGCAGTTTTCCCGGACTCGGATGTTCTTCGCGACATTCTTTCGCACGATAAGCTGCTCGTGGTCACGTGGCACCGCAGCATCACGCATTCGCTGGTGATGCTTCCTCTATGGGCGCTGCTGCTCGCCTGGATTACACGCGGGTTCTGCAACTGGCGAAAGTGGGAGGCGCCTTCGTTTGGGGCACTGAGCCTTATCTATGGAGCCGGGATCTTAAGCCACATTTTGCTCGACCTGGTGACCTCGTTTGGAACGATGATCTGGTCGCCGTTGGAATGGTCGCGCCCCGCGTGGGACCTTATCTTTATCATTGATTTCACGCTGAGCGCCATCTTGCTGCTGCCGCAACTGCTCGCCTGGGCTTATTCGCAGCCGGAGAAAACGCTGCGCCGCGGCGCGGGCTTGTGCGTCGTGTTCCTGCCCGTGCCGTTGCTGATTGCACGCATGGCCGAAGCGGCGGAAGCGCCTGTTTCGAACCGAACCACTTTGCTGGCGATGATTGTGCTCGCGTGCGTATTTCTTTTGCCGGCGATTCGGCAAGGGGGCTTGAGAGTCTCCTATGGCGCATGGAACCGCGCGGGATTTGGCGCGTCGCTGGTCTACGCTGCGCTCACGTTTTTTGCACATCGCGCGGCGCTCGCGCGCATTGAAAAGTTCGCGCAGCTCGATCATTTGCAGGTGGAATCCATCGGCGCGCTGCCGCTGCCTCCTTCGCTTTGGCATTGGGATGGATTGGTGCGCACCGAACGGGGCGTTTATGAATTGCGAATGGACTTGAGCAACAAGGCAGCCAGCGACACGGAATTGCTGGCGCGCGAACATCGTTATTATCCTGATGCGTCGCCGAATTCCTACATCGAGGCGGCGATGCGTTTGCCGGAAGTGCAAAAGTTTTTGTGGTTCGCGCGATTTCCGGTGACGGGTTTCCACAAGGAAGGAAACCAGGCTATCGTGGAAATCCGCGATGTGCGTTTTGCGCAAATCCGGCGCGACCGGCCGTCCTTGTTTACGTATCGGGTTCGTTTCGACGCCAGTGGCAACTTGCTCTCGCAAGGTTGGGCCACGCGATAGGCTGCCGCCAGGCGACAAAGCGGCGACAGAGAAAAATGAAAAAGAATTGACGCAGTGATAGCAGAGGACACAGAGTTCACGGAGAAGGAAAAACAAGAACAGATTCCTCAGGCTTGAAAGCTTGAGCGACAGGACCGGCGAGGATTACTGAATCTCGCTTAATACAGTGACAAAGGAGGCGTGATCGTCTAGGTTGGAAGCATGCGCAAGCCTATTGGTTCTCGGCGGGATTTCCAGCAAATGGAGCAGCGTCGCAAACAGGCGGGACGTTGGTTCGCTGCGGGTAAAAAGATTCTGGCGGCGATCGCTCGCGAGCTGAAGGTGAGTCGCCAGAGTGTCAGTCGGTGGTATGCGGAATGGCGGCGAGGCGGCGCCCGGGCGCTACGCGGCGAGGGCCGAGCGGGGCGCAAACCCAAGCTGAACCGCCAACAATTGCGGCACGTCGAGAAGGTGCTGCGGCAGGGTGCTCGGACGCACGGTTTTGGCACAGATTTATGGACCCTGCCCCGGGTGGCTCGGGTGATCGAGCAGGTGACGGGGGTTCACTATCACCCCGGCCATGTGTGGAAGATTCTGGGAGCGATGGACTGGAGCCTGCCAAGGCCGAGCAAACAAGCGCGCGAACGCCACCCCCAGAAAGTGCAGCGGTGGCTGACCCAACGATGGCCAGCGGTAAAAAAAACGCTCGTCGCCGGAAGGCTTGGATCCTCTTCCAGGACGAGAGCGGGGTCTCGCAACGCCCCTCCATCCGTAGGACCTGGGCCACGAAGGGGCAAACCCCGGTCCTGATCCACGCTTTCAACTGGTCGAAGATGTCGGTGTGTGCGGCGATCGGCTATCGCTGGGACGGCCGTCGTAGCCGTTTGCTTTTTCAAACCCGATCCGGCAGTTACAACTCGGAAAGCCTGATCCGTTTTCTGCAACATCTCCACCGGCACTTGCGGGGCAGGAAGGCCATTCTGGTGTGGGACGGGTTACCGGCTCACAAAAGCCGGATCATGAAGGAGTACTTACTCCGCCAGCGGGACTGGCTGGCGGTGGGAAGATTGCCCGGCTACGCGCCGGAGCTCAATCCGGTGGAGACGCTTTGGGGAAACCGCAAGGGTCAGGAGCTGGCCAATCGCTGCGCCGAAGACCTTGCGGAAGCGGGCGCGGCGATCCGTGGTGGCATGGCGCGAGTCCGCCGTTCCTAGCCCACTGTCTTCTTCCTTTCTGAAACATGCGGGTCTCTATTTTGGGTATATTGTCACTGTATTATGCGAGAATCAATAATGTGAAGATTTCGCGTCCGCCGGGTGGATGACCACCTGGCGGTCTTCGCCCATGCCGTCGCTTTCCGTGCGAACGCCCGGCATGTCTTTGAGCGCGAGATGCACGATGCGGCGCTCGCGCGAGGACATGGGATTCAGGCGGAAGGGCTGCTTGGTTTGCTGCACGCGTTCGGCGGCGACGCGCGCGGTCATTTTTAGTTCTTCGAAACGCAGCGCCCGGTAGCCGCCGCTATCGATGTGAATTTTCTCGTGGTACGCCGGTTCCAGGCGCAGGGCCTTGAAAGCCAGGTGTTCGAATGCCTTCAAAACGTCCGCGCCGCGTTCGAGGAGGATTTCCTTGTCGCGGCCGTCGAGGTCGGCCAGCACTTCCGCTTGGCCTTCGGGAGCAGTGCCGTCCGCGGAAACAGCGCGGACGGTCACTTTCAGTTCGAGGCCGGAAGCGCGAACGAGGTCTTCCAGAAAAGTTCGCAGGGCTTCGGCGGTGGCTTGCCGGTCGAGCTTTCCGTCGCGCATGAGTTCCTGGGGCATGGGGAGCTGAACCACCCTCGGGAAGCAGATTCTCAGGCCTACGCTTGCCTGCCGCAAGTAGGGGCTGAGCTACAGCTTTCGAATGACACTTCGAGAAACTCTTTCCGGCTGCGTGCTATGACTTCTTCCCGTTCTTCCCGCGTGCGGGCTTGCCCGGAGCCGGAAGCGGATGCGTCCGGTTCAAGTACCATTGCTGCACAATTCCCACCACGCTGCTGGTGAGAATATACACCGCCAGGCCGCTCGGATAGGGAATAACCATAAACATGGCCGCCATGCCAATGGGCATGACTTTCATCATGGCCTGCTGCTGCGGGTCGGTGGCAGTCATGGGCGTCATTTTTGAAACCAGATACATCGACAGGCCCATCAGCAAAGGCAGAATATAATAAGGATCCTTTGCGGACAAATCGCGAATCCAGCCGAACCACGGCGCGTGGCGGAGTTCGATGGTGCCCTGCAGCGCGCGGTACAGCCCAAACCAAATCGGAAACTGCAAAAGCTGCGGCACGCAGCCGCCCACGGGATTGATGCCCTCGCGGCTGTAAATGGCCATGATTTCTTTGTTCATCTCGGCTTTTTTCGGATCGTTTATCTTGTACTTTTTGTAGCGGTCCTGGATGGCCTTGATTTCCGGCGCCACGCGCTGCATTTTCATGGTCGTCTTATAGCCGGAGATGCGGAGCGGGAAAAGCAGCATATTCAAGACGAGCGTGAGGACCACGATGGACCATCCCCAGTTTGGAATGTAGTTATGCAGCCACTTCAAGCCGTGGAAGAGGGGATCTGCGACAAACTCGAGCCAGCCAAAATTCACCAGCGCGTGCAGCGGCGGATTCATTTTTTTCAGGTCGTCGTAATCCTTCGGGCCGACGTACACGCGCACTGCCGCCGGGATAGCGGACGAAGAGACAGCTAGGTCGGGAACGGGCTCGGGAGTGTCTTGCCCGTTGACCTGCACGCTGTGCCAAGCTTTCCAGTAGCGCGTCTCGAGCGTTCCCGGCGCAGCGCCGTTCGGCGGGAGAAACGCGGCGGCAAAGTAGCGGTCTTCGATGCCGACAAAATCTTTTCCGCCTTGCCACAAGCCAGGCGGCCACTTGTCGATGTTCTCCAGTTTCTTGTGCGGATAATTCGTGATTCTTCCCCCCTCGCTGTAATAGACGGTTACCGTTTCGATGGGCGCGGGATTCGCTACTGTTAAGTCTCCAAATCCGCCAAGCCAGCCGAGCCCCGCTTTGATCGGGCTGCCGTTTAATTTGACGGAGGTTTCGACGCGAACAACGTAGCTGTGATCGAAATGGAGGCGTTTGGTGACTTCGAGGTGGCCGTCGCTCCAGGAGAATTCCACGTCCGCAGGGGCGTTCAGAGTGCTTGCCGGTGTCGAAACTTGGTAGCGCGCCCCGTTGGCAGCGTTTTGCAGTTCTTCGTTGTCGAGGATAAGCGCAAAGGGCCATCCGGTTTGCTGTGACGCTTCCTGATGCACGACGTCGAGCACGCACGGCGGGTTGGAACCATCCTTGCATTTCTGCGGCGGCTTGGTATCATCGGCGTACTTCTTGAGCTTCCAGCTCGTGACGACTGCTCCCTGATTCGAAATCTCCACATGGTACAGATCGTTTTCGACGGTAATTGTGCGTTCCTGCGAATCACTTTTCCGCGGAACGCTGACGGGTGCCGCGGAAGCAGGCGCTACCGGAGCAGCCAAACTCTTTGGACCAGTTGTTGCTGAAGAAGTGGCAGGAGCGGCTCCAGAATTGGCTGGACCGGTGTGCGCCGGACGGTTCGCTTGCGGCGGTTGAACCGGCGGCTTGGGCCCATAATATTTTAACCAAAGCAGGATCACGACCATCGAGAGAAGCGAGGCGACAAGAATTCGCAATTCCGGCGTGCACTTGTCTTTTTGTCCCGGGACGACGCTCAAGAATGCACCTCATGGGAATTGCTGGGGACCGGCTCGCAAGGGTCGTAGCCGTGGTTCGCCCGGGACGTACGCCGGTGAGCAACAGAAAAGGCACGGGTCTGAGGACCCGCAACTACGTCTGAACTTTTTGGGGTAAGGGCGGGTTTTGGCACCGGGTCATAGCCGAACTTGTGCGAAAGCGGTTGACAACGCAGCAACCGTTTCAGTGCCAGCCACACGCCACGTCCCAGGCCGAACCGCTCGATGGATTCGTAGGCGTATTGCGAGCAGCTAGGCACGAACCGGCAGTTCCCCGCAAACAGAATGGACAAATAAGTTTTGTAGAAGCGCAGCGCCAGCAGCGCGATGCGCACGGGCAGGCTTGGTGGAACAGAGTTCCGTCTGTGCGCTTCTCTTTGCAAACCAATCATCATTGCGCTTTCACTTTCCTGCCTGGGCCCCACTCTGCAGCAGCCGCAGCAAGTCCGCGGTCAGCGCCGCGAACGGCGCTTTGGCAACCGCCACCTTCGGATGTATGACGATGTCCCATCCCGCGGGTATCTCCCCCCGGTGGCAGCGCACGATTTCGCGCAAGCGCCGCCGGATGCGATTGCGCACTACTGCGCCCCCCACCGCCCTTTTGATGCTGACGCCGAAGCGGCTCTGCGGCAATTCATTGGCGCGAAAGAAAACTGTGAAATGGGAACTCGAGCGGCGCTTGCCGGCGCGGTACACCGCATCAAATTCACCGCGCCTCACCAGCCGCGACTGGCGCGGAAAGGTCATCCCAGCGTTGCCCGCATGGCCCGGCATTGGCGGGCTCCCCGTACTATTCGGGGGTAAGCCGATGGCGTCCCTTTTTGCGGCGCGCCGCAAGCACTTTGCGGCCGCCCGCGCTCTTCATGCGCGCGCGAAATCCGTGGGTTTTGGCGCGGCGGCGGCGCCGCGGTTGATAGGTGCGTTTTGGCAAAGCAATCCCCCTTTTTTGTACGCAACCGCGCGCTGGTCGATTTCACCCGCGACGCGAACAGCCTCTAGCCGTTTCTGCGGCTGATTGCGAATTTCTTAGTGTATGCGAGCCCTGCGCGCAGGGTCAAGAAAGCCACACTGCAGCCAGTGATGAAGCATACCCCCTTTCAATGTCAACGGAACCGATCGTGAGGGGCAGAGCGATAATTGCAGCGCAGGCGGCTCGGGTTTTCAAGTTGTATTTCTGTGGTTCTGAAGCTGTGTCGTCTGAATTTCTGAGCCTTCTCGCTCGGAAGTGCAACACCTGTCCCTGAGGATCCTCTCCGTCACTCCTGACGGCAATTCGCCTGGGGGTGACTACGTGTATCCCTTGGTTCGCAAATGCTCGCAGATCGTGTAGACGAGCTCGGTCCAGGGCAACCCGCACGTCACGACCGTTTCTTGAATGTCTTGGCTTTCTCTAAGTCGTTCGAATCTCGCAAGTAGACAGACTATGCATCAGCGCTGCACTGCAGCACCGCAGGCACCGAAGGCCGGTTCTGGATCATGCGAAAATTGACTAGAAACTAAGTCGCAAGGCAAACTCCATGACGCGCGGCCGCGTGAGTGTGTTCGAGTACTTGCCGAAGCTGCCCGCGCTGTCAAGGAAAGTATTCTGGACGCCACTATTTGCTGCGTCGAATCGAACAGAATTGGTTACATTGTACACCTGCCAGCTAAACGCAAGCTTCGTCCGCTCCGTCAAGCCCCACGTTTTCCGCACACCCATATCGATGCCAAAGTATCCCTGACCGCGGATGTTGTTGCGGCTGCCGGACTCACCCGGATGTGGAAAGCGCCAGTGAGCGGCGATAAAATCGCCCTGGGCGAAATTTGAGCATAGTGTTGGATTCGCTGCCAAACCGGCAAACATGTTGGGGTCACCGTCGCAATCAGTGTAAACGCCGGTTTTCGGCGCTGTCCCGCTCAACACCCCAAAGCCGTTGAGTTCCCAGTTGGTTGGAAAGTCAAAGCCGTTCCCGATGATGAACGGAAGGCCACTCGTCCAACGTCCCAGCCCTGACCAACTCCACCCGCCCAGGATCGCGTCTACTCCGCTATTCCATCCTGAACCCCACTTCTTACTACGGCCGAATGGCAACTCATAGAGCCAGCTCGTATTAATCTGGTGGGTCATGTCAAAGTCAGAAACGCCTCTCATCTGCTGCGGTGAGAAGGCATTGATGACTTGTCCGCCACCAAAGCCATAGCCTTCGAAGAGATTCACGCGCTCCGCATCCGATGTGAAGTCGATTGATTTCGAGTAAGTGTAGTTGAAGTCCCACGAAAGTCCATGTGTAATGTTATGGCGCAGCATGAGCTGCAAAGCGTTGTAGTTGCTCCTCCCCCCGGACGTCCATGCATACAGCGATGCCCACTGCGACTGGTAATAGGCGAATTTTCCATTAGCCCCATCTGCGCCGTTCACAGTTGGAAAAGCTGGAAAACCCAGTACGTCCGCAAAGAATAGAGACGTTGTTTCGTTGTGGACATTGCAAAAATAGGAGTCGTACATCGCCTGGCTGGCCGTCAAATTGGACAGGTTTGTGGAGTTCGGCGCGGCGCACCCAAGAAATTTCTGCATTCTGGCAAAGTTCGGCCCGCCATTGGCGGTAGCGGCAGTCGGGAAGAGGTTCTCCCAGTAGGGTAGAGCAGGAATCTGACTGATGTCGGTATTTGCCTCAGCAAGCGTTGCCAACTGCGTGGCAGCTTGGAAGTAGGAAGTCTTCGACTTCGGGTCGGTGAGGTTCAGTGGCTGCATCAAGTCCTTTTCCTGGAGTAGGCGCCGGCCGAGCCGGCCAACGTAGGCAGCTTCGAGGACGAAGCCTCCCTTTAGTTCCCGGCTGAACGACATGTCGAACGCGTAGGGATAGGGGGTTTTCAGTTTGTCATCCAACCCCCAATAAATCGCAAAGCCGCCTAACTGGTCCGCCGTTGGGGGTGTCACAGGGAATGGACCCGATGGGCCGGCTGGCGTAATCGAAGCTGGGATATTGCTAATGCCTGTGTAGCGGGGCGCATCGTCTACGCCGACAGTCGCCGGTGCATCTGCAATCGTCGTAGTCAACCCAAAGGAACCGTTCTTGTCGAACGTGTTTACAATGCCTTCACCAAAATGGTCGTAGTAAACGCCCGCCCCAATCCGGAGTGAGCTCTTCCCAGGTCCGCCAAAGAGCGACGCCAGCAGGCCTTCCTTGTAACCCGGCGACCACGCTAGCGAAAGCCGTGGGGCAATATTCTTGTAGTCCCAACTCCAATAAGGTTTGCGACCATTGGCCTGACCCGCAAGGACCATGGTGAAATTCGTGTTGTCAATGACTCCGTTAGTCATGCCCTTCATCCGGTTGACGAAAAAATCGTGAAGGCTGGAATCGGGCACGACTTGATTGCCGTTCACCTCGTAAGGAGGTTGAAGAAGGGAATAACGCGCACCGTACGTGAGAGTCAAGTTGGATTTGATTCGCCAGGCATCTTGGAGATAGGTTTCAAATTCATGAGCACGGAAATGCCGCTTTATGAGAGCTCCCGGGCTGGTGGGCGAGGCCAATGGATTACCATTCTTATCTCGCTGATAAACGGCGTCCGCTTCGGTAATGATGCCCGCAAGCGCCGCCATGGGGAAGTCGTAGGCGTTCCGGCTACCACTGTCCACGGCCGGGAAACTCCATGTGCATGTCGTGCATCCGTCTGCTGCGGCGGCGGGATCTAAGCTAGTTCCTTTCCCGGCAAATCCCGTGGTCGGCAGGAATCCGGTGTTCGTGATCGCATCACTAAAGGACTGCGCATTCGAGTTTCGGAAATTGTTTATTAGCCGCCAGTTGCCGCCGAACTGGAGCGTGTGCTTCCCCTTCGTCCAGCTGAAGTCATCAGTGAGGTTGTGAACGGGAACGACTACGTTCGTCGAGCGCGTATCTGAAACCGGCGTCGCCAGGCCGCGCAAGAACACAAATTGCTGCTGCGACGAGCCGTTGTTCCCGACGCCCTGCCGAATGAATCCATAGTGCAGATTGTTTACCTTCGCCGGACTGATCGTCCAAGTATAGCCCGTTACGACCCCTTTCGAATTATTCGTGTTCACGGTGGCTGGAGGTTGGCCAGGGAACCACTGCGCCCCATTGAAATGGTCGTTCTGCAGGCCGAGACGCGCAAACAACCGCTGCGTAGCGCTTTGTGTAAGGTTGTAGTCAAACTTGGCCACGTACGTGTCGAGTTTGCTCGGGGCTGGCGAAGAGAACGTGAACGCCTGAAAATTATATCCATAACCAAGCTGATTGCTGTTCGGCTGAGGATACTGGTTCAACGTGGCTATCACGTTAGGATCCACACCTGGTCCCCAGGGACATGTGCCGTTTCCGCCGCAGTTTGGGTCCATGGAAGCAATCTGAGTTGTGCCGAGAGCATTTAAGCCAGCTGGCACGTTCACCGTGACGTTGACGGGATTGCCTTTGGCGTCCACGCCCGGGAGTACTTGAGTCCCGCCAGGACACTGCGTGGTATCACCGCATTGGTACTCGATGATTCCCTGCCGGAGCAGGGTGCTTGGGACTTCCCGCGTTACCTGGGAATTTTCCCGAGTCCGCTGCCCTTCGTAGGCTAGGAAATAAAACAATCGATCCTTCTTGATCGGACCGCTGAAGCTCCCGCCAAAGGTATTTCGCAACAGCGACGGCGGTTTATTGCAGCTAGGATCTGTCAACGGAGTCCCATTACTCAGGCAGGTTTGTATCTCGGAATGTTTGTTGAACCAATCATTCGCCACAAGGTTTTTGGGACGGTAGTACTCATACCCCGTTCCATGGATGTTGTTTGTCCCGCTCTTAGTAACGAGCGCTACCTGTGCACCTGAAGAACGCCCCTGGTCTGCGCCAGCATTTGTCGTAGTCACGCGGAACTCTTCGATGGAGTCAAGCGTAGCGCGAAGGGCGCCTGTGAAGGCGAGGCCCTTCAACTGGTCGTTGTTGTCCACACCATCGAGCGTAAGATTGCTCTGATCGCTGCGAGCTCCGTTCACCGCGCCGCCACGGCTGTCTTGGGTCAAATCCACTTGGTCGCGGTCTGCTATCGTGACAACGCCAGGCTGCGCACTAAGAATGCCGTAGGGATCGCGTCCTTCTGCAGGCAACGCTTCAATCAGCGTCGAGTTGAAGGCGCTACCGAGAGTTGCATCTGTCGTATTGATTCGTTGGGCTGTGGCGGCGACTTCCACTGTCGTCGCCACGGTGGCCAGCTCAAGCCTGATGTTGTTCGTTGTCGGGGTAGCCACCAAAAGCTGCAAGCCAGACTGCTTCACATTCGCGAAGCCTGCCGCCGTAACTGTGAGCGTGTAGGTCGCCGGACGGATTTCCAGAAACTGGTACGCACCGTCCCTGTCCGTCTTCGTCTTCAGAGTAACACCGATATCCGGACTGGTGATCGCCACCGTCGCATCAGGCACAGACGCCCCCTTAGGGTCAGTCACCGTGCCGCGCAAGGAGGTCGTGCCGGTCTGCGGCCAGGCGTTGCCAATGATGAACAAACAAACCACTAGGATTACGAAGAACGCCTTCCCAGAACTAGAAAACTTCATAGACTGCTCCTTTCGAGCACCTGGTATGGTAGAACCTCAAACCGACCATGCAAGGAACGTGCCGGGCGATTCCGAAAATACCTCGGCCGTCTCGGGAGGCGAGATCATGAACGAGTTGTATTTGAACCCCGGGCAACCTTAACCACCGCTCGATCTATATCTACGCTTGAGGTAGCTTGTAGACCAGGATGCCTGAGGATGTCAAGTCAAGCTGTTTCGATTCACTGCTATTCACTGCAGCACTGCCGACGCACTACAGACTGCAGTCACGGCAGTGAAGTGATGGGGAATTGGTTGCGGGATAGAGAATTGGCGGCGCGGCGATGCCGCCTGGGCCAGCCTGCCCTGAATGCTTATAGCCTTACGGTGCTACCACTTCAAAGGGCCGCATCATTTCGTTGTCTTCGTGCTCCAGCATGTGGCAATGCCAAACGTAGCGAAATCGCTGGCCCGGCGTGACCTGTGTGCCTGTCGGGAGATCGAACTTCGCCAGGATGCGCGTCACCATGTGCGGATAGGCCTTAATCGTGTCCTTCCAGGCCGGCCGTTCGTTGGCATCGGGCGGCACGGGCGGACCCGTGAACACCACTTGGCCCGAGGCCAGGAACGTGCTCTTGTCGAATGGTCTGCGTTCCCATGCCTGGAACTGAACTAAGTGCACATGAATGGGGTGCGCGTCGTGGGTGGCATTCACGAGGTTCCATATTTCGAGCGCGCCGACCTGGGGATCTTCGGTGACCGCATCCGACCAGTGCAATTGGTCTAGCATTCCGATCACGGGGAAATCGTCCGAAGGACGGTCAATCTCAGTGAGAGGGAGATGGCGCTCCCGGACGGCCAGTGCCGGGTCATGCAACGAAATATCGGATAACTTGGAAGGCAGCGAGCTCGTGTCGGGCGCCGCGAGCGACTTAGTGACGCGAAACATTATTACGTCGTTTGGAACGACCTCGCCGCCGCTCGGATAAGGCGCCGGCGCGTCGTTCTGGAAAACAAAGGACTTTCCCCTTAGTCCGGCAAAATCAATGACGAAGTCAAATCGCTCCGCGGGAGCAATCAGAAAGTCGGTGAGTTTTAGTGCAGCGGGAAGCAGTCCGCCATCGGTGCCAATCTGAAAGATAGGCGGCCCAGGGCTGCCATTGGGTTTGCCGTTGCCGTCGCATTCTTGCAGCGTCAAGTGATAGAAGCGAGCATTGGAGCCGTTCAACAGTCGAAAACGGTATTTGCGCGGCTCTACTTCCAAATACGGCCAGACTTTGCCGTTGACCAACACGGTGTCGCCGAAGAACTCCGGAATCCATTGCGGGTGCGTGCCCCCGACAGCGGTGGGATAAAGGAGCGAGCCGTCGGAATTGAACATGCGGTCCTGAAGAGCCAGAGGAATTTCATAGGGACGTTGCGGCAGATTGAGGGCGTCTTCCGAGCTGCTGCGAATCAGGTAGATTCCGGAAAGCCCCGCGTAATTGTTGAGCCGCGTGATGCCCAAACCGTGATCGTGATACCAAAGCGTGGTTGCGGGCTGGTCGTTTGGGTAAACGTAAGGATTGGAATTGTAATAAGGACCCGTTTTTCCATCGGGAGTGGACCACGCTTCGGGATAGCCGTCGTCCTGCGGCCATATTTTATGGCCGTGCAGATGGACCACGTTGCGGACCGGTGGCTGGGTGCTCTCTGCGCCATGAATGCTGTTGTCAATGGGCAGAAAGTGGGAAGTGGGAAGGTCATTGATCCACTGCACTTGTACGGGAATTCCTTGCCGGGCTTCCAGCGTTGGCCCCGGATAGCTTCCTTGAAAGCCCCACACCGTCGTTGGCGGGAGGTCGCGGTGCAGCTTTTGTTGGAATGCGGACATGGTGATGCTATTAACCGTTCCGGACTTGAGTTGGATCACCGGCGGAATGGGCAGAGGATCCACGTAGGGTTTTAGCGTCACGACCGATTGGAGCGCGGTCATGCTGTGCGAGGGCGTTGAACGCCATTTTGGGCGTTGAAGGCCGGAAACTCGCGACGCGGGCGCACTTTTTCGGTCGATGAGGAAATCGCCCGCGACCAGCAACCCTGCTCCCGTTACCGTGCCGAGTTTTAAGAACGTGCGTCGTGTGTCTTTTCGCATGAGTTTGTCCTTCCGGTTCGTGAGCGCGCGAATGCAGTTGAAACCACTTATCCGACAACGGGTCGGGTTCCTGAAGCTACGGATTGAGTGATAGCTTGCCTGCCGGGCGGGTTTCGCGAAGCAACAGAATAGAGCGGGCCGCTCAAGGGCTCAATACCGTCTCAAACCTAAGGGATTTTACGGATAGAGAGGGACTTGAGAGGCCCGGCAGTTTTCAACGGAGTTTCTGCAACACCAGGGAGGAGGATTTGCAGCGGGCTAAAGCGCGCGGAATCGGTCGGGGTCCAGAACCTCGCGGACCTTATTATTTAGCAGCCACGCTTCCTTGCGAGAACGGCTTTGGAAGAAAAGCGAACGACTCGTCCAAACCGTGGTCCCCGATCAACGCGTCATCGGTGTAACCCGACACAAAGAGAACCTTGATGCCGGGGCGCATCCCACCGACTTGCCTGGCAATTCTCGCGGCCGCTCGCCCCCGGCAACATCATGTCCGTTAGCAGCAGATGAATGCTCCCGGAATGCTCTTTGCAGATGGACTCGACGTCGCTGGGCTTTTGGGCCGCCAAAACGGTGTAACCCTTGGAGGTCAGCATTGGCAGTGCTGTTCTTGCGCAGGAGGCCGCCATCGCTGGTCGAGCAATCCATTGCGTTTGTCATGCCCGAGAGAGGTTCATTGGCTTTGAGATGCGCAAGGTTGGTTATTTGGGTGAGGTGGGAAGCACGTCGCCTTGCGTTTCCGAGGGGCGGCGCCAGTGGCGAAGGTCACAACTAAGGCAGCGATAGGGCTTTACCGGAAGGACCCAGGGGACCATGAGTTCGAGCAGGCCTTTCCGCCTCGATCTTCGAAGATGTGAGCTGCCACAGTAAGGGCAAACCCGGAGGCTGGAACTCGAGAGGACCCACTTCACAGTTGCTTCCTGACCCGTAGTCTGGGCGCGTAGTCTAGCGCAAGAAGCTCCTGGGAGTCATCCGGCCTTACCATGGACTTATTTACTGGCGTGGTGCGCGCCAGCGCCGCCAGAACGCCGGGGCCAAGGTTTCTTGTCTCAAGCCAAGCCGATGACGCAGGGGACGCTTCAATTTCAGCAGGCAGAACCAAACGGCGTAAGACCGTTCGCGAAGATGGCGGCTTGGCAAGGCCAGCCATCGGGAATGATTCACGCGGAGTTGGCCCGACCGCAGGAAATAGATGGCGCTCTCGAGGGTGCGGTGCTTCCGGAAGTTGTCCAGGAGGCGCTAGTTCTCTTGCGCCTCGCCGCCTTGCCAGACCCCATGTTCTCCTCTTGGGTGATAGGAATAGTCGTGATTCTGGTGGACGGCGCAAACGCCCTTGCACAGGTCGACGACGGGCACGGACGGGGAGAGCGAACCAGATGAGCCAGTTGTCCCAGCCGGGGCGGCCGATGACGAATTCCGGAATTTTCCGGTAGTAGAGACCCTTGAAGAAAACGAAGTAGTCGATCCATTGTGGGGGCCGCTGCCGGTTGGTCTGAACACCGAGATGGCGAACCGCGTCTTCCCAACCTGCACGATGGAAATCCAAGGGCACTTGGGCGTCGACGCGCCAGCGGCACCCAGCGAGCAGAAATTTTTTTGGGAGTTGGGAGATGGATTCCACGGCTCGGCGGAAGTCGCTCATCAACAGGATGTCGCAATTCACATAGCAGAGAACGTCGTGGACGGCGATCTCCTGAGCCCGGTCGAAGATGCTGGCGAGATACTTGGTGCCGCAGCCGTTGCGGCGAACGTCTGGAACCTGACGGATGCCCAGCTCGCGGCAGACCGCGGCGGCGCCTTCCTCGTTCCCGAAGAGAATGAGTTTGACGCCGGGGTGGAGAAGTTCCCAACTTTGCAGGGCGTTGCGCTGGATGACGGCAACCTGTCCGACGAAAGGCTTTGGCGTGGTGAAGAGGGTGAGCATGGAGTGTAGCTCTGAGAATGTACACCGGGAGCGGAGGAGAACCAAAACGGGAAGAAGTAGGTATGCTCCGGACAGTTTTCCTGAACGCAGAGGGCCACAGAGGCGCAGAGAGAGCACAAAGAGGAGGGATGGCCCCGCCGGTGTGCCCAAGGTTTTACTCGAAGGGGTCGGCTTTGTCGAGCCAGCGAGCCTCCTTGCGCTGGAAGGCCAGCTCACAGAGCCAGAGAACGCCGTGTCTTGGGCTGCGTTCCAAGGAGGTAATGTCGATCAGCCGGTATCCCGCGTCCGCCATAAACTCCATCACTTCCAAGGCCGAATTTTCGTAGGGGCCGCAAACCATGGCCTCAATGAGGAAAACGTCTGTCTTGCCAAGAAGCTCGGAAGCTCCGGCCAGCACTTTCAGGTCAAATCCTTCCGCATCGATTTTCACGAGGTCCGGGAAGGGCTCGGTGCCTGATGGAAACAGATCGTTAAGAGTTATGACTTGCACTAGAACCCGATGAGCTGCCGAGGCCGGGGCTTCATTCTGGGTGAATACCAGCGAACTGCTGTCATCCCGACTGGCTATGGTGAAGGGAAAGGTTCCCGCTTGGTCGCCCGCCGCGGCGTTGACCCAGCGGATCTTGTAGCCCGCGGCGAATAAATCCTGGGTGTGCACCTTGAGATGGTATTGAGGTTCGATGAGGGTGTATTGCGCTTTGGGGAAGAAGCGGATAGCGGAGCGAATCCAAGTGCCTCGGTTCGCTCCCACATCCACAATGTGGCGCGGTGCAAACCCCGCTCGCTGAATTGCTTCGAAAAAACAACTCAAGCCATCCTTAGGCGCATTCGCGACGCGGATCAGCCGGTAGCCGAATTTGCGAAGAACCGCTTGGAGGAGACGTTTCATCCGTGCGTAGAGAATTATGGATGGGAGACGCTGAAAAAGAAAAAGATTTAACACAGTCCAGCATATCGCGAGGCGGCACCCAGAGCGGCCAGAGGCTCTGAGGCGTTGCCGCTGAAGGACTTACGGCTATTTTCAGGGCAGAGCACGCAGAGGCGCAGAGAACACCGAGAGGATGATGGCGGTGTGAGCTCTCCTCCAGCCATACGTGAATCTGCCGAAAAAAAGTCCTCAAGGGGAAGCCGCCGAGGAAAAGAGCGTAGCGTCAGGTCGTTGTGGAGTTCCACGAGCAATTTTGAATCGGGCTTGGAAAAGAGATACTGTCCAGGAATCCTGCCGGCAGCAATGGCGCCGAAAGGAATCGCCGCCTCGTACCCGTTGCTTGTCATTAACCTCCCAGGCACGGCGGATGTCCCGCTGGCGGACAAGCAAGTCGAGATCACCGTAGCCACGCAGGGACGGCTCGCTCGCGATAGGCCTGCGCTGCCAGTACGGGGCCTTTGATCACCAGCGCGGAGATCCCCTGGGCATTATAAAAACCTCCAGGAGGCGAAAGAGCTCCGCGGTCAAAACAAAGCGTTAGAAAATTCTGCGCGTGCTGCCGTTCGAGAAGCGGTTGCTTGATCTCTGGCGAAACATGGCGCGCGTTGCAACCGTTCAAGGATGGGGCAAGGTGCCCGAGCACGCCATGTTCTTCTGCCAGCAGCAGCGGGCGAGGCCAATCCAAGGAGGAAAAAAGCTTTCGCCGTCCGCTCGTTATCGCGCCACGGAGAAACACATTCCGTCAATGCTGCCCATTCGCGTTCGAATGAGCGGGTGTCCGACAGAGGCGGATGCGACAGCCGTTCGGTTACGTTGGTTCCCGGGCCTTCTGGCGAATGGAATGCCATGCTCAAGCCCTTCTGGATTCGCTATTGCAAGGCCCGAGATTCCAGAGGAATTCAAAAGCAAGTGCTCCCGAGGAAGGCTATTTTCCAGAGCTGGCGCCGAAGGCCTCGTCGCCTCGGCCGCGACGCCTGACCTCGATCCCGAGGCGCTTAATTTTCTGGTTCAACGTGGAAAGCGGAATCATAAAACGTTCTGCGGCTTCGGTCTGGTTCCAGTTGGTGCGCTCGAGCATATCCACGATAATGCGCCGCTCGACCTCGTCCATGATTTGAAACAGCGAGGGCTGCGGGCCGTCCGCCGCCGAACGCGCTCCTGGCTCGCCGGGAAGGGGCGGGAGAAATTCGGAAAGTTGCAAGCGCACCCCGCGAACAATTTCCTTGCTTCGAATCGCTTCCGGCAGCAAATCTACGTCGATTCGATTTTGCGTGGAGAGCACCACGGCGCGCTCGACGACGTTTTCAAGTTCGCGCACGTTGCCGGGCCAGTCGTAATCCATCATCAATTTCATCGCATTCGGTGTGAACTGCAGGGGGGGCCTGCTGTTTTCCATGCAAAAGCGCCCGAGGAAATGCAGGACGAGAAGCGGCACGTCCTCGCGGCGGTCGCGCAGCGGGGGGATATGCACGTGAATGACGTTAAGCCGGTGGAAAAGGTCCTCGCGGAAGCGGCCTTCGCGGACCAGCGTGAGCAGGTCGACGTTCGAAGCGGCCAGGATGCGCACGTCGACCTTGATTTGTTCGGTGCCGCCCAAGCGCATGAATTCCCGCTCCTGGATAACGCGCAAAAGTTTGGCCTGCGTTTCCGGGCTGATGGTGGCGATTTCGTCGAAAAAAATCGTTCCTTGATCCGCCACTTCGAACAAGCCTTTCTTGGAGGCCACTGCACTGGTAAAAGCACCTTTGACGTGGCCGAAAAGCTGCGATTCCAGAAGATCGACGGGAATGGAACCGGTATTTACCGGGACGAAAGTCCTGTCCGCTCGGGGCGAGGCCGAGTGCAGGGCCTTGGCGATAAGTTCCTTGCCGGTGCCGCTTTCACCGCTGATCAAGACGGTGGACCGCGAAGGCGCCACTTGCGCAACCAAATCCAGAAGCACTTGCATCTTGTCGCTCTTCCCCACGATGTTGGGGAAATTGAAACGCTGCTTGAGGGCACGCTTGAGATGAAGGTTTTCGTCGCGGAGCCGGCGGGACTCCACCGCTTGCGCGACCTGCGCGAGCAATTCGTCGTTGGACCAGGGCTTGGTGATGTAATCCATGGCACCGTTCTTGAAAGCCGCACGGGCCATATCAATGGAGCCATAGGCGGTAATCAAGACGACGGAAAGATTCGGATCGCGGCGGCGAATTTCCTTCAGCATGTCGAGGCCATTGCGGTCCGGCAGGCTGACGTCCAGGAGCAGAAGGTCGAAGGGATGTTCTTCCAGCTTCGCGAGCCCGGATTCGCCCGTATCGGCGCTGGCCACGCCATAGCCTTCGCCCTTTAGCAGAATCTCCAGGCCCTCTCGGATTTCAGATTCGTCGTCAACAACGAGGATGGAACCCTTAGACATGAGCCGCTTTCCTAGCCGCGGGGAACTCTACATGGAACGAAGTGCCCTTTCCGGGCGTTGAACGCACATCAATCTTTCCCGCGTGTTCTTTGATGATGCCGTAGCTGACGGAGAGTCCCAGGCCAGTGCCGCGGCCATTGGACTTGGTGGTAAAGAAGGGATCAAAAATACGGTTGATGTCTTCGCGGCGAATCCCCGCGCCGGTGTCGGCGATTTCGATTTCCACGCTGCCATTGTCCGCAGCGGTGCGGACTTCGAGCATTCCTCCGTTGGGCATGGCGTCTCGCGCGTTCAGGAAAAGATTCAAGAAAACCTGCTGAAGTTTGTTGGCGGAACCGTGCACCGGCGGCAACGACTCGCTAAGATCCTTGACGATTTGAATCTGCGAGGCTTTCAGGGGATGAGCCACGAGGGACAGAGTTTCCTCGACCACGCGATTCACATCCACGCTGGTAGCTTCCGCAGCTCCAGTGCGCGAGAAATTGAGCAGATTGTTGACAATCTCGCTGGCGCGAAACGTTTGCTTGACGATCTTGTCGATAAGCGACTGGCGCGGGTCGCCATCGGGCATCTGTTTCGCGAGCATCTGAATGTAATTCGAAATTACAGCGAGCGGAGTGTTCACCTCGTGGGCCACGCCGGCGGCGAGCAAACCTAAAGAAGTGAGTTTTTCCGTCTGCGACATCTGCTCTTCCATTCTCTCGCGCTGTGTCACGTCATCAAAAAGGAGCAGCCTGCCAATGCGCTCATTCGATTTGCTCACCAGCGGTGTGATGGAGACGTTGAGGGTCAAATGATTTCCCCGATGGTGGAGTCTCTGTTTATAGATGCCGGTGATGTGTTCCCGGTCACCGCGTGCGGCGATTTCCTGCGCCAGTTCCTGGGGAAGCAGGGAGCCGAGCCTGCGGCCCACGGCGTCGCGGCGCGAAACTCCAAACAACTGCTCCATGCGGGTGTTCCAGGACTCGACGATGCCCTCCAAATCCACGGCGAGCACGCCGATGTTGAGCGATTCTACGATGTTTTCGCTGAAATCCTTGAGGCGCGCGATTTCCAGCGCTTTTTGTTCGAGAGAGGAGTAAAGCTGGGCGTTGTCGAGCGCGACAGCAAGATAACCGGCGATCGTCTCGACCAGTTCCACGTCGTCGCTGGAAAGGAAATCGCCGTCGACGGTCTTGCCGAGTCCGAGAACCGCGACGGTGTGCTCGCGGATGCGGCACGGGACGAAATAATTGAGGTCCCATTGTTCCAAGGTCAAGCGCACCGAGTCGCTGACGTCTTTCGCTGCACGGGGCGACTCGAAAAAGAGCGCCCCACGGGCGAACTCGGGCCGGGCCGGGTCGAGGAAACTGAGGTCCACGGATGCCGAGAGCCGCACGCCCATGGACCGCGCGATGCGCATCTTGCCAGGCTGGTCGGAGTCGTCGACAAAAATGGCCAGGCGGTCCACAAGCAAGGTTTGCGAGATGCGATCCATCACCGACCCCAGCATCGGGTCGAGGCGGACTTCATTGGTCAGCGTGCGGCCAAATTCGATCAGGGTGCGGCGGTAGTCGAGGCGGTCGCGGTAGAAGAAGCGGTCCAAACGCGTTTGAATCCATTCCCGGAAGGGCTGAAACAAGAATGCGGCAATGACGATGGCGATCATGCCGCCCACAGGCCCGGTGGCCGGCGCGTGGAAAAGATAGGTAATTAGCGCGACGAGAGAAAAATAAACCGTGGCGACCGCCGCGGTCGCGGCCGTGTATGCCAAACCGCGTTTGAAGATGATGTCCACGTCCATCAAGCGATAACGGATGATGGCGTAGGCGAAACACAAGGGGATAAGCACCAAGCTGACGACGGTAAGCTTCATCCAGACCGATGGCGTCAGGCCGAAAACGGTGGGAAGAATGTACAGCAGCGAAGCGGGCAAGCTGCCGGCCAACGTTCCGCCCGTGAGCCATTTCAACTGCTGCCGAACGACGCCGGATGGCGCTTCGCGGTAACTCCTATAAAAGACAATGCCCGCCGAGATGAAGCACGCCGCAAGGTAGCCAAACTCCAACTTGTCCAGCAAAAGGTACGCGCCAAGCCAGGGCACGAATCCGAGAGCATTCAGCGCCGTGCTCACATGGATCAGGAGCAGTGCAAGGGGCAGGACATAAACTGCCAGCAGCTTTGCTGTGGTGCGCAGCTTGGATGCACTTCGCCCAGGAAAAACCAAGGCGAAGTGAAGAAGCAGTGCCGGAACGAGCAGACGCGCTCCGATCTCCGACCAATAGATTTCCCAGTCGAAGGTATCGAGCTTTCCGCTGAAGTGGAACGACCACAGGATGAAAGAGGCCAGGCAGAAAATATAAAAGTGCACGGCCCTCGGAGCGTTCCACCGGCGAACAAAGATGAACAAGCCGATGAAGAGGTACAGCAAGCCCACTACACGAAGATAATTCTCCACGACCAGAGGCTTCTTCGCTGGCGCGGTGACCAGAGGGGCTTCGAACTCTTCCCCATTGCGGGAGAGCTGGTAGCCAACCTGCGTCCAGAGACCCACGCGATCCAGCCGCCGGGCGATCTCGGCTGCCCGCGAGACGGAAACCTCGTTGAGGGCCAGCAGGATATCGCCGGCGCGGATGGCCGTGTGACTGGCCGGAGAATTGGGCTCCACAAACTGTGCTTTGACCCCGAGATCGGTGTCCAACCAAGTGACGCCATCGTAGACCTGCTGATAGCGGGTGCGCTGGTCAAAATTGAGAGTGGCAAAAATTACCGCTGCCAGCGTGGCTAGCGCCAGCACCACTGCCCCGAGACTGACCCGCAGATTCTGCTTCATGACCGTCAATCAGCTGAGAAGACCAACACCAGGAATTGGAAGCAAGCCGATGTCCACTGCTTGGTACACTATCATGCTGAAAAGCCAAGCGTCTTCAATAGTTTACAGCGGTGGAGGGCTGGACAACCCCGGTTCATCCAGTTTCTGGGAGGGCAGATACAGCTTTTGAGAACCTTCCAGCCAATCTAGAACTGCACACTCAATCCACCCCGAAATGTCCGGAAGGCGGGGACCAAGACGACGTGGCCATCCCTGCTGGTGGTGGAAACATAGCCCTGTGCCAACAGGTTGTCGCAGTCCGCAATAGCCTCCCATCTTCCCAAAGCCCATTTTGGCAGCGGCTGACGAACTATCAAATGGACGTAAGGATCCATCTGATAAAGAGATTCGCCAAAGCCATCCAGGCGCGAAACCGCAGGGCCACTCGCCCATTTGTAGCCCGCCTTGAGCTTGGTGCCGAGATAAGGCACTCGAGTGGAAATACCCGCGCCAAGCGAGTGTCGCGGAGCGGCCTGCAGTATGTCGCGCAGCGGGTTGTCCGCTTCATTGATAGGGACCAGGGCGCTGGCCATGGAATAAAGCGCGGTGAACTCGGTGTCGCCTTCCAGCTTCTTTCGAAACGCCATCCGCGCTCCCCAGGTGCTGGAAGCGCCGCCGTCGTAGGCAAATCCTTTGGAGAAGTAATCCTGAAAGTAATCCGCGGCCGGCAGAGTATCGCCGGCCAGACCATAAACGGCGACGTGGCGGTTGTCGTCATGGAAGCCGGCGAACTGAAGGACTCCATGTTCGCCGATCTTTCGATTCGCAGAGAATTCTTCATGCCAGCCATTTTGCAAAACGGGACGGCCGTCGCGCATAAGCAAGGCTGGAAAGGCATCCAGCTCATTGAGGGCCGCGGTTAGCATGGTGTTCGATGCGGCTTCCAACGGCCCCGGTGCAGTGGGCATCGAAGCGAAAATCAGCGCGGTGGACCAGTCTTGAGAAATCTGATAGTTGAGCTCGGCGCGAGGACGCAGCGAGGACGCCCTGGCTCCGAGTCCCGCCGCAACATATTCGCCGCCGTAGCGCAGGAGCAGACGATTGCCGAAAGACATGGCCCCGCCTTGATCCAGCCGAGCACCGTGGAAATTCGGGCCGCCAGGGCCGATCTTGGCCTGCCGCAATACCAGCGCTGTGTGAGGACCTGCTCCCAGAGTGCCGGTCGGCAACCAAACCGTGGCGATGCCGCCGCCGGGCGCATCGTCGTCGTAACTCATCTGTCCTGCAAAGAGCAGGTTGCTGGCGCCTCCCAGTTTCTGATTGTAGGCCACCGCGGTGGCTGGCGAAGAGGGAATGTTGGAGGCGGAGGCAGCCCTTCGAGCGCCGTCTGTGAATTCCATTCGCAGGCGCGGCACCTCGGGCCGGCCTCTTTCCAGGCCGAGCGTGGAACCGGACTGCTCGGTCCACTCAAGAACCGGCCGCACGGAAGCTGCCGAGCGCAACACCCACTTCCAATCATCCGGTTTGTTGGAGGTGTTGGAAGGCATGCGCCGCAATTGATCCAAGGTCGCGTACATGGACTCCAATTCGACACCCACCACAGTGGTCAAATTGGGACTGACGCGAACGTGCTTTTCAAGGGTGGGAAGAAAACCGGCAAGGGTAACGCGCAAGGTGTAGAGGCCGGGGACAAGCTTGCTGCCCTGGAAAATTCCCTGCGTATTCGTCAGCAGGTTGTGCGGCGTGGCCACTCCGGCGAATTCAGGAGCAAGTTCCACTGTCGCCCCCATTTGCGGCGTGCCCGCGCTATCACGCACCACTCCCGCAAGCTTCCCAGGAATGGGCTTGGCTTGCGCGGCCGCTGGTTTCACAACAAAGGAAGAAAGGCCAGCTGTCAGGACCAGGGCCCCCAGAATTCGGAGTTGCCCTTGCTTCACGTTTGCTACCTCCCCGGTGCTGCGCTCGCCGCGGTCTTGAATTCCTGCGGCGCCTTCACCGTGAAATCTGCCGTGCGCGAAATGGTCTGATTCGAATGGATGTCGGTGGCGTCCACTTCCAGTGTGTACTTGCCCGGCGGGAGCGTCGCGAGCGGCAGAAAACGCTCGATGGTGACCTGCTCCCCGGTCTGCTTCATGTCTTCCGAGGTTTCCTTGAACTGCATGCCGGGAACCGCTTCGTTGCCCTTCTTCACTGTAAATTGGAAATTCGCGCTGGACTTGTGCGTGGCCTCGTCCGGCTTCAAGTTATAAACCTGCATGTAGATGCCCAGCCGGTCCGCAGTAGTGAAATCGCCCTCAAGTCGCGGCCGGACTTTGGAGGAGCCCAGCACAAACTGGCCGGCGCCGATTTGCTTGGCGGGAACGTGCTCAATCTGGTCGGCAAGAATCAGCGAGCTGGCTTCCAGCTTATCGTCTTCATAGCGAGGCACCGCCAGGCGATTGTTCACCGCCCCGATGTTTCCGCTCTGCACATCTTTCAGTACCAAATCCAGGCGATACAAGCCCGGACGCAGTGGGACGGCCTTCTGATAAATGGATTGCAATCTCAAGGATTGCTGGAAAAGGCTGTCCGGGAAATCGCGGCTCACGATGTCTTCAAAAGTTTGCACGACGCGCCCTGTGAGCGTGGTGATGCGCCCGAAAATATTGACCTTGGCCGAGTGGATCCCTTCCTTGGCTTGGAAGGAAAGCTGACTATTGGGAATTTGGATGGTAATGGGGACGAGCACCGTGTCATTGGTGACCTTCAAATAGTCGGTGCGCCAGTTGAAATGCATCTGATCGCGGACGATGCGCGAAGTCACCACCGCTTCCAAATCCTTGAACTTCACCTCGGGAGGCTTTTGGACTTTGGCGTAGAGTTCGAGGCGGTTGAATTCATCCATGCTGGCGGGGGTCCCGCCGAGGCTCTTTGGGAGGTTCGTGCCGTCGGAACGCGTGAAGCGGTCAGCCTTTGTCGACATGCCCATGGACTCGAGCAAGCTCAAGCCTGCGCCGGGCACGTGCAACAACGCGTCCTTTTCCGATGGATCCATGGTTAGGTGATATTCCCCGGACCCGCTGGGATCAACGAATTCCAAGATGATGTTTTCCCCGATGCCTTCCAGATAGCGCCAGCGCCAGGTTTCCCACGGATAGGTAGAAGTAGAGCCCCCGCCTTCTTCCATCGGCCGGTCGTAGGTGCCGCCCGTGGGGTGCGATTCAATTTCATCTGCCGGGCCCCACATGATGTACATGCGCCCGCGATCCGTTTTCCAGCCCGGGATGCCCGAAGCAAAGTGTTCGTTGGCGTAGGCTATGCGCCGGTAGTGTTCCTCTTTGAAATCGTTGTCCGGGAGGTCTGGATTGCTGCTGCGGCGGAGCCAAAACTGCTCGATGAATTGTTCGCGCTCTTCGTTGGTATCTAACTGCAGGAAAGCGTTCCGCTCTTCCGGCGTAATGATGTAGGTAACATCTTCGGTGAGCCACTGCCGGTAGGCGTTATCGAGCTCCTTCAGGGTGCGCTTCATCTTCTTTTTGGTTTCTTTGTCCAGCTTTTTAGGGACAACCGGCGCGGCGTTAGGATCCTGCGGGTCTTGCGACGGTTGGGCAAAAGCGGCCGGCAAGCAAATCGCAATTGAAAAGACCAATGCGACTACGGTTCGTGCTACCCGTGGCATAAAGACACCTCAGACACTAGGACGTTGGGATTCTACCCCCGGACAGGTTCCCCGTCAATCCGCGCAATCCCCTGCATTTTGTTGCACTTCTCCCCCGCTGGGCATTAGAAATCGTCGGGCAACTTTTGGTTGCCTGACAGTTTTTGGCCTGGACCGCGCTGCAGGGAGAACCGAGCAAAATGGGCGCTTGCAGGGGAGAAAAGGGCGAGAAAAAAGCTGGCTTTGCTCAGCGTGGACGAGAACTTAAGCCGACTTGCTTCCATAGCTTGTCCCATTGCCAGACATTTGGCTCGGGCACGCGATAGCCCAGTTGGCGGGCAAGCATCAGAATTTGACCGCGATGATGCGCTTCGTGCGAGAACATGTAGGCGAACATGGTGCCTCCGGCGGGCCAGGTAGGCACCCAACCGTCGCGCGAGAATTTCCTGACACGGCGCTTCGGCTTAGCGGACAAGGCGTCGGTCAGCATGCGGAGGCACTGCGCCGCGCTTTTCCTGTGTGCCGCAGCGACTTGCCTCATCGAGCACCGATGCGGATCGAGCGGCGCGGGGCAGTTCAGATGCGGGGCGGAATTTCTCAGCCACGTAAGACGGTTGTTGTGCAGATGCGCAAAGATGGCGGCGATGGTGCGGCCCTTCCCCTTTTGACCTGGAAGCTGCGCGCGCCAGGCACGTGGATCAAGATGGGCAAGCAAAAGCTGGTTCATGGCGTCGTTGATCGCGTAGGTCTCCAGCAGCGTGTCGCGAACCTCAGCCAAGGCCCCGTTGGACGGAAAGGCCATAAAAGCTCCACTGCTCAAGAAAGGACGGAAAGGTTACTGAATGCGTTGCGGCTGGCCATCGGACCCGACCAGGGCATCGAAGATTGCCAGCACGTGGCGCCGGTAATCGACCATGCGCTCAAAAACATCTTTTAGTTGCGGGTCGCGTTCGGCCTCGCGGTGCCACTTGGCGAGGACGGCGCTGGGAACCTCGATATCGCGACGCAGTTGGTCGGCGGAATGACCGCGGAGAAACAGGCCGTAGAAAAACGCCGCCTCGCGCTGCGGATACTCGAGATCCTGCAGCGTATCGGCGGGAACGAACTGTGGCAGCGTGGCCATCAAGAAAAATGCAGTTTACCCAAAAGAGTTTCCGCGTCAAGTAGGACTTGTGTTTTCATGACGCTTGGCAGGTAACCCTCCCATTTCTCGACGTTTGCGTACCTGTTCTTTGGACCAGTTCTTTGGACCAGGCAGGCTTCCTGACATTGCAGCCGGCCTTCGAAGACTTTAAGATGAGAGAGAGCATGGCAAAGTTACACAATTCGGCGAAGGCTTCTTTGACGGGCCGCATGGCGCGGCGTTTCCTGAAATTAGGCGCGCTTCGGGGAATGCGCTCCATTGAAATTGACCCGGAAACGTTCCGGCGGCAGCTGGCGGAGAAGCATGGTCTGTGGGTGCCGAATTTCACACGGATGAAGGACGTTCCCATAGATCATCTGGACGCTATCGCAGCGAAATTGATCCGTGATGCGGAGCGCCTTGCGCTGGTCGAAGGTGCGGGGCTTGGGCTGGGAGGCATGATCACGTTTCTCCCGGACGCCAGCTTTTTGACGATCATTACGTTGCGCTTGCTTCAGAGGCTTGCGCTGCTCTACGGATTCGAAGCGGGAGAAACCGAACAGCGCATGGAAATGTGGAAGGCCGCCGCGGCTGCCTCGGGGGTTGATTACGGGAAAGATTTGGCAGGAAAACAGATTTGCGAAAAAATCGCGCCGCGGATCGCAAGGCAACTGGCAGCGAAGCTCGGAACGGAGAGCGCAGAGAAATGGGTTGGGCGTATGGTGCCGCTGGCCAGCTCAGCCATCGGCGGGGCACTGAATTTTACGTTCGTGCGCGGCTGGGGCCGGCGGGCTCAGCGGCACCTCCGCGCGAGACATCTCGAGGCCCAGGCCGCCGCAACGCGGCGGTCGCCTGCGTGCGCCGTTGTGTAGGGAAGCGCGAGGCGCTATCCGGCTTCTGCTAAAGCGCAAGCGAAGATTAACGATGGTTGGGAGGAGCGTATGAGCGGAGTTGCGAGAGTGGGAAGCGCGATGATTCTCTTTGGTGCGGCGCTGGCGTTCACCTTCGTTCCTCTGCCGGCGGCTTCCGGGTCATCCCAACAGGGAAGCTCAACCGAGGAAGGGGCCGATAACGACGTTCCGGCCTATCACGCGCAAGCTCCCAAAGGTGGACTGCCGGAAACCATGAACCCGGACCTGTTCAGCCAACCCATGGTGAAAAACGCGTACGCCATTGCTGCGAAGATCAAGAAGACGCTCTACCAGCAGCCTTGCTATTGCCATTGTGACCGCAGCAAGGGGCACACCAGCTTGTTTGATTGTTTCGCCAGCGAGCACGGTTCAGGCTGCGGCACCTGCATCTACGAAGACTTCTACAGCTACGAACAGGTTCGCAAAGGCAAAACGGCCAAGCAGATTCGCGAAGGAATCAGGAAGGGTGAATGGAAGTCCGTGGATGCCGCCAAGTACCAGCAGTTGCTTCCGGCAAAATAACCAGACCGTTGTTTGGGAAGCGACGAAAGTGGTTTGGATTTCCGGGCGCGTAAACAGAAGTTTCTTGTCAACGGCGTCCGGCACTTCGTAAACTAATCCTGCCCCAGCCAGCATTAGGAGGAAGAATGCATTCTCGCCTCAAGTGGAAAGCGTGTCTGCTAGGGCTCGCCGTACTGTTCGTAGCCACGGCGTTTCCGGCGCGGGCGCAGGACCGGCCGCACGTCATTTCTCTGAGCGACTTGAGCAAAGACGCGGCGCGTTTTTCGCAGACCCGGCGAGCGAACGAAGAAGCCGTACGAACCTTGCTTTCCACCGACCAGGGCCAAAAAGCGCTGAAATCCGGCAAGCTCGATTACCAAAAGGTGGACAAGGCCATCGGCCAATTGAGCGACGAAGACCTCGCCAAGCTGGCGGAGCGTTCCCGGCAAGCGCAAGCGGATTTTGCCGCGGGACGCATTTCCGACCGCGACCTGCTTTGGATCATTGTGATCGCCCTGGGCATCATTGTCCTGGCGCTAGCGCTGCGGTAACTCCAGAACCGCGGAGTCTTTCCTTACGCGGCGGAAACGAGCCACTTTCGGTTTCATCCTGATGCTGTTCCTGGGGTGCGCGGTGCAACCCGCGCCTCAGGACAGTGCGGGAGTCTGGCTTGACGTGCCATTCGTGAAACAGAGCGAGGACGGCTGCGGGGCTGCGGCAATCTCCATGGTCTTGCAGTATTGGAAGGAGCATGGCGTTCGGCTGGACTCCCAGCGGGTGGACGCTGCGGCCATTCAAAAGCAGCTTTATTCGCGCAAGGCGCGCGGCATTTTCGCTTTCGACCTGGTGAAGTATTTGAAATCTTCCGGCTTTCAGGTTTTCTCGATGGACGGAAGTTGGAGAGACCTTCAGGAGCATCTGAGGCAGGGGAGGCCGCTGATTGTAAGCCTCCAGCCCGGCAGTTCCAGTGCCCCGCTCCATTACGTGGTGGTCGCCGGGATCGACTGGCAACACGAAGCGGTTTTTATCCACGACCCCGCTCGTGGCAAGCTTCTCCGCGTAGAGCGCGCACTCTTCGAAAGACAATGGCGGTCCAGCCGCAATTGGATGGTGCTAGCGGTCCCGGAAAAGGCCTCGTGAATCGCTTTGTCCTCGCCCTATTTTTTCTTGCCCTTCCAGGTTTCGGCCAAGATCGCGCCGCCGAGCAAGCGCGGCTCGCGGCTGCGCAAAGTGCATTCGAGGCCGGACATTGGGATGAGGCGGCCCAGCTTTCCCAAGGGCCCGCGGGTCAATCCGCGGAGTTGGATTTTCTGCGAGGGCTCGCCCTTGCACGCCTGAAAAAATGGGAGCAGGCAACCCTGGCATTCGAAACCGGCGCGCGAAAGTCACCGCGCGACTCGCGGTTTCCGGTGGAACTGGCGGGCATCGCCTACAAACAGAAAGATTTCCCTCTCGCCAAGAAAAACCTGCAAAGGGCGCTGCGGCTGAACCCGCGCGACGCCTACACGCACGAGTTTCTCGCTACCATCTACTTTCTCGAAGGAAACCTCGAAGCGGCCGTTAAGTATTGGAATCGCCAGCAGAGGCCTCGCTTGCGAAGCGTCAGTTTCTCGCCCTCGCCGCAAGTGTCGGAGCCGCTGCGAAACCGCGCCCTGGGTTTCAACGCCCCGCAAGTTTTGACCACGGACGCGCTGCACACCGCAGAGTCGCGCCTGGACAATCTGGGCATTTTCACCAGCCGGCGGATGGAACTCACGGCTGCGGAATCCGGAAACTATGACCTTACCGTACGGCTGGCGGAGAGGAATCTCTGGGGCGATTCGAAAGTCGAAGGGGTCATTTCTCTTTTGAGCGGCCTGCCTTATACAACCGTCTATCCGGAACTCTATAATTTGGGCCACCGCGCTGTGAATCTGACCTCGCTTGTGCGGTGGGACGCGCAGAAGCGCCGTGTCTTGGTTGCGGCTTCCCTGCCGGTTTACGGCGATCCCAGCTTGCGTTTACGTATTTTTGCCGATGCGCGGAATGAGAATTGGAATCTGTCGCAAACTTTTTTCGGCGCCGTGACACCGCTCACGGACGTGAACCTCCGCCGGATCGCCGCTGGCACCGAATTTCGCGATGTTGTAAATGGGCTTTGGAGCTGGAGCGCCGGCGCAGAGGCTGCCAATCGCAATATTCGAAATGTTAACAGGGGACTTTCGCCTGCGGTGCGCGGGGTTTCGAGCAGAGGGAGTTCGCTTGCAGGCTGGGTGGGCGTTCAGCGTACTTTGTTGCGCGTTCCCGAGCGCCGCTTCAGGCTCGATTCTTCGATCGAGGCCAGGGCGGGCCGCGAGTTTGCAAACGCGCTCGGGCCCTTCGCGACTTTCCGGGGATCGCTTGACGCGCACTGGTTCCCTCGCGCGAGAGGAGATGACTTCGAGATCCGAGGGCAGATTCGCGCAGGCGCAACCGCTGGCAAAGCGTCTCTCGATGAGCTTTTCCAACTCGGAGTGGAGCGCGACAATGATCTGTGGCTACGCGGCCATGCCGGAGCGATGAACGGCAGGAAGGGAGCTGCGCCGCTCGGGCGGCGATATTTCCTTGCGAACGGGGAGATGGATAAGAATGTTTACGGGAATGGTTTTTTCGCTGTGAAGCTCGGACCATTCCTCGACCATGGCGCTATCGCGGATTCCTCGGGGTTTTTCGGCTCGCGGGGCTGGCTGTGGGATTCCGGCTTGCAATGCAAGGTGCGCATCCTGGGGGGCGTGAATGTGGTGTTTTCCTACGGGCGCAGTCTGCAGGGAGGAAAAGGCGTGTTCTACGGAACAGTTTTGCGCACGCCGTGAGCCATGTTGTCTAGCCGTAGTCTTTACTCCGAATTCGTTGGAATTGAAAATTGGAAAGCTGGCGCTGAAGGAGTGCTTGGTTGCGCAAGAGAGTCAGCCACAGCAAGAAAATGGGGAAGAGTTGCTTTCGCCGCCGAAGTCGAAGAGAAATCCGGAGCGGCGTTGTCCAAATCGAATACCGGCTTCGCTACGTTGTCTTGCGCTTTCGACTCGCTGACCATGTCAAGCAGCAAGAATGCCGACACCCCCAACCCCTTCCTCATTCGCCTCTCCGAGGGCTGCCCCCCCACCAGCGTCAGCCACGCCGCTACGGTAAACAACACCGGAGCGTTTGTCCGCGCCCTTTCCTTTGCGAAGGCCAAAACCAAAAAAGGAGAAGCCGCCTGGAGGAAGCCTTACCGAGGGGAGCGCGTTTTCAGTTCACGCCATCCGCATGTAGGCCCAGACCTTGGTTCGGGAATTCTGCTTTCACCGCAGGGGTGTGCTGGAATCTTCAAGAAGCGCCTTCATAGCGTTGCAGGATGCGCCAGGGAGCGCGTCCGCGAGGGAACTTGAGGCCCACAAAAAAACGGGACTTGTCAAACCTCTCGCAGTAGACGACCTCGCCGTCCATGGGCGGCCCCTGATCTACGGGAGCAACTTGCACAATGTCCCCCGGTTGCCAGCGATGAGCGGAGCACACGCGAACCCCGCGAGAGCTCAGATTATCGGTGTAGGTTTTTTCCTCTACTTCCCCGCCCCCCGGTTCCAAGGCCGAGAGGCGCACCACCACCATGATGGGTAGTCTTTTTTCCGTTCTTCCGGTTAGGTTCTTGTCAAAATGCATACCGTCACATGCCGCGCAAGCTGTTTCTGACCAAGGCAGACGATGTTGCGCCGCACCGGGCTGGTTTGGGGCGCGGGCCTTGCTGGAGAGTCAGTTCAGGGCGTCTGGGCTCGTGCGTGGACAGTTCGTTAAAGTGTGGCGTCCGTCTTGTTTTTGGCGCTTCCCATCGGAGAAGCCACCATAATGAGCCAGGGCCTATTAGAGACTGTTTCGAGAGGGAGCACAATCCGTTGGAGACTGCATTAATCCGTTAGTAAGATCAAGTAGTACTGAGGCCGACTGAGGAGTTTCCTGGCCTCTTTGGGGGCGGAGACCTTAGCGGCCGCGGCGCAAATAGGTGTCGTTCTTACTCAGCCAGTCCTCTCGTGGAGGGTCGAAGATGTCGAGGTCAAGGGTGTCTTCGATGGCCCAGGCTTCATGCGGCATGTTCGAGGGGATGCATAACACTTCCCCCGCACGCACAACAATCTCCTTGCCGCCGATGGCAAACTTCAGTGCGCCTTCGAGGATGTAAGTGACCTGCTCATTGTGGTGATGATGCAGGGGGACATGCGCGCCCTTCTTGAGAAATACGCGGGCGAGCATGATTTTGTCGCCAACTACCATTTCGCGGCCGATAAGCGGACTCAACTCCTCATGTTCCACGCTTTTCCAGGGGATATATTTCAGTTGTGCTGAGCTGCCCATTTCGCGTCTCCATAGAGTTTTGCGGCGTTGTCGTGCAGGTACATGCGCGCGAGTTCCAGAGCCCTTGCTTCCGTGAACGCGCCTTCGGCGACCAACTCGGCGAGCGCTCGGGCGATCGCGGTACGCGCCGATCGCGCTGCCAGCCAAAAAGTTTCTTCCGCGCCGACGGCATCATTAAAAGGGAAAGCGTCGGAGCCGAACATCATTCTTTCGGGATAAAGAGAAATCCACTGTTTAAGGATGTTTTTGAGCTCGGAGGGATAAACGTAATAGCCCATCAGAGACGAATCCGTGTACACGTTTTTTGCTGCGGTCATCCAGATCATTTCCAACGTATGGGGATAGCCCCCGTGAATCAGCACGAACTTCACGTTCTTGTAGCGCGGGTCACGCAACACGTTTTCAAGGTTCAAAGGATTTCCGTTGTTCAAGCTGAAGTAATCGCCGATGCCCACGGCGCTGTGAAAATGCACGGACAAATTCAATTTGCCCGCCTGATCGATCAACACGCGAAAAACGTAATCCTGAAACCTGCGGTACTCCTCCTCGGAAGGCACGCCTCCGTTGCGGAATTTCGCGTAAATTGCTTCGGCAGCGGCCCGCGGGGGATCGCCAAAGTAGAGAGACCGGAAGTAGGCGGCTTCGAACTTCATGGCCACGCCGCCTCGGTTCTTGTTGTCGGCTACCGTTTGGCGAACGAAATTCTCGTATCCGGCAAGATCGGAGGGCAAACCGCTCAGCTGTTCTTGTTTCATGTACCGATGCAGTACTTTTTCCTGCAGCGGGATGTAGACGCCCATATCGGGATTCTTGCCCGTCTGATCGCGGTTGTCGAAGGGAAACAGGAAAGAATCGACGAAGAAAACCCAGTGAAAACGTTTGGGATTCAGATAGGGCGCGAGCGCAACGCGATTGGCGAGGCAGGTTTCTATATTCAGCTTGTCCAGAATGCTGTCCCAATACGCGGTGCTCCCGGAAGCTTCGGCGGCCTTTTTTTTGTCGATGAGCCACTTGGCGTGCTCCGGCTTGAAATCATCGTAGGGATAGTTGAAAAGCGCTTTGGCGGCGGCCACGAATTCCGGATTGTCGTCGCGCAAGCGAATCACGGAACTTTCATCGGGTGGAGCGGCCTGCGCGTCCATGTCGGAATCGTCGGGAAAGGTAGCGTGCGAATGATTGTCGTAGATGGGGATGCGATCAATCTGCTGGAGCAGCCGCTCGTAAATCTTTTGCACGTCGCCAAGGGGAAACGGTTCGGCCTGCGCGTGGGCGGCCGTTGAAGCGAACAGAGCCGCGAAGGAAAGCACGGCCATGCGAATGCATTTTTTCCTCGGCATCATCGCGAAACCGCGGCTCGCCAGTGCATGGAAACCCGCTGCGTGCGTTCGAGCGCATCTTCGAGCAAGTTCCGCGCGCTGGCCAGCGAAAAGCGCAGATAATTTTTCCCGCCCGGGCCAAACGCCGCTCCGGCAATTCCCGCCACGCCTCCTTCTTCGAGCAAAATAGCTTGCACTTCCTCGGCGGAGAGCCCGGTGTCTTGGATATTGACCCATGCATAGAACGCGCCCTGCGGCGCCTGGCAGCGGAAGCCCGGGATTCGATTCAGCCCCGCGACGAACAGCTCGCGCCGCTTGCGGTATTCCTCGACCATTGCATCCACCGCCCCGGCGGTGTCGCGCAGCGCTTCGATCGCGGCCACTTGCGTAAATTCCGCGGCGCAAGTAAACGTGTTCAGCACCAGCAAATCCATCGCATCGATCAGGGGCACGGGCGCGATCGCGTATCCTAGCCGCCAGCCGGTCATCGCAAAACTCTTCGAGAAGCCGTCAATAATCACGGTGCGCTCGGCCATGCCGGGAAGCGCCCAGATGGATTTGTACTCGCCGCCAAACAGAATGCGCGCATAAATCTCGTCCGAGACAACCCACAAATCGTGTTTCCCGGCGAGCTCGGCGATCCTCTCGAGCGCGCGCAAAGCAAAAACCGTGCCTGTCGGATTATTCGGAGAATTGTAAATGATCATGCTGGTGCGCGGCGTGATCTTTCTCGAGATCTCCTCCAAATCCGGTTGAAAGCGGTTTTCCTCTTGCAAAAGGAAAGGCACGGCCTTCGCGCCGAGGCCGCGCGTGAAAGACGGATATATCGGAAAGCCCGGATCGGGATACAGCACTTCGTCACCCGGCTCGATGAGCGCCATCATCGCCAGAGAAAGCGCCATCTTGCAGCCGGGCGCGACAAGCACTTGTTCCGCCGCGACGTCGAGCCGTCGCGTGCGCTTCAAGTAACCGGCGATGGCTTCGCGCAACGCGGGCAGGCCGCGGGTGGCGCAATAGCGGTCGCGCCCAGCCGCCACCGCCGCCCGCACGGCATCCACGATGGGCGCGGCGGGATGAAAATCCGGCTCCCCCAGCTCCAGATGAATGATCGAGCGCCCAAGACGTTCAAGCTCCTTCGCCCGCGAGTACACGGCCAGCGCGCCTTCTCCGTTCAATTGCGAAACGCGCGATGCGATGCGGGTCATCGGTGGTATCCGGAAACGATGGTAGCACTGCTCGGGCGGCCGCAAGGCCCAGAGCCGGTTCCCGCTCATGGAAACTCCAGCAGCCGCAGCCGCATTTACCCCTTAGCAGAAAGGCAATTTGGTTTTGCCGCCCTTAGAACGCATAGCGCAGCGAAAACTGAACCAGCCGCGGCGTCCCCACGGTGCTCGTGATTTTGCCGAACTGGCTATTGGCTCCCCCGATGGTTTCCACATCCGTCACCGTGGGGTTACCAAAGTTGGCGTGATTCCAAATATTGAAAAAGTCCGCGGTGAACCGCAGTGCTTGCCGCTCTGTCAGTTTGAAATTCTTGATGAGCGAGAAGTCCCAATTCTGCTGATGCGGCCCGCGAAACACATTTCTGCCCAGGTTTCCGAAGTCGGTCGTGCAATAGTTCGCGTTTGGCAAAATGTTTGTGTTGGACTGGTTAGGATTGCACAGGCTAGGCCCATAGAGTAATGGCGCCGTCGAGAATGCGCTCGAGTTCAAATACCCGTCGATTCGCTTATGCATGTCGCCGGTGGTCACCGCACGCGCAAGCGTGCTGCCGCTTCCGAGGCTTCCTGAGAGTGTACCGGGTGTAAAGCCGGCCACAAGGAAGGCCGTGCCTGCACCGGAATCCGTCACGGAGAAAGGCGTACCGGACTGGAAGATGGTGATGCCGCTCAGTGCCCAGCCGGCCAACAGTTTTTTCCCAAAACCGGTCGCACCCTTGTAAAACGGCAGTTCGTAGCGGTAGCTCACGCTCAAGCGGTGCGGGCGGTCAAAGTCCGAGGGCCCGCGCGAAGCCGCAAGCGTCGATTCGTCGTTGAAGGCGGTGTTGAACGCGGTGTTTCCAGACGAAGTCGCGTCGGTGGATTTCGAAAACGTATAGGCAGCTTGAAAATACCCTGCAACCCACCGCCGGGAAAGCGTGGTCTGCAACGAGTGGTAGTGGGAATAGGCGTCGTCGGCGAAGAGCTGGAAACCCCCGTAGCCGTTGATGCCTTGGGCCCGCGACCGCGCGACGGCATTCCCAAGCGTGTTGGTGGTAATAACGCAGGGATTGGGATTGCAGAATGGACTATTGACCTTCACGGAGTTGGCTGCGGAAGCGCGCAGTGACTGAAGATTGTCGCGCGTCTCGCGCAAATGCACGGCGTGCGTTCCGACGTAGCCCACCTCGAGAACCCACTGCTTGCCGAGGGAACGTTGCACCGTCAGGTTCCATTGCTGTGTGTTGGGCACAACAAAGTGCCGCGGCACTTGCAGCCCGAAAATGTTCGTGGACAGGAGCGGGCCTGGGCAAGTGCTTCCGGCTGTTGGTCCGTACACGGCGTTTTGCGAAGTATCGGATGTGGGGTTCCCGCTGGAATCGACAAACCCGGTGAGCACCGACAAGCAAGGAACAAAAGTGGGATCGAGCGTTCCGGCTCTCGGCAGGCCGTTTGGATTGGGATTCGGGCAGCCACTTAACGGACCGGTTGCTGGAGGCGGCGTCTCGGAGAAAAAGAGGCCAAGGCAGTTCGGTGGACCTCCGCCAAACGCCACCGGCAAGAACGGCGTCTGGAAGGAAAGCTGGTCGACGTTTCCCACATCTTCGCGTACGTAATAGATGCCGTAGCCTGAGCGAATGGTGGTGGTATGGTGGCCAAAGACGTCGTATGCCAGTCCGATGCGCGGCCCCAGCCCCGTGGAGTAGTTGTTGTCGAGAGTGGTGCGGTTGGCGCTGCCGGTAAGGCCCGCGAGGCTCAGGCTTTTCACGCAAGAAGGATAGACAAACGGAAACCGGCCAGCGTTCGCGAGACCGGGGTTCAGGTTCCCGATATGACAAGCATTATCGTAAAAAGCGCCAAAAACCTCGGTGCGCAGACCAAGATTCAAAGTCAGGTCGCGGCGAATTTTCCAGTCATCCTGCGCGAAGAATCCATAATTGTTGGTGCGGTATTCGTGGTTATAGACACCGCCGCCGCCAAAACTGAATTGTGGCGAACCCAGAAGAAGATTCTGGAAATCGGTATTACCATTTGTGGTGTTAGTGAAGAACAGCTCGCCATTGAAAACTTGTGGAAATAACTTGTCGAGATGCACGCGCGTGTATTCGCCGCCGAAGCGAAGCACGTGCTTCCCTTTCACCCAACTCACCGTGTCCACGAAGTTGTAGTTGTTCTGGGTTTGGTGCTGGTCGGCGAAAGGCGCTGGCCCGATCTCAAAGCCGGAGCTTGCCAGTACAAATTTATAAATGGAACTGGTGACATTGTTCGTCGGCCGGTCAACGCCCAAATCACTCGCCGTCACAGGGGGAAGGTTATCGAGGTTGTCGTTGATGTATACGAACCCGAAACGAAATTCATTCACGAGCGCCGGAGAAAAAAGGTGCGTCTCGGTAAGGTTAAAAAAGCGCGCGTCGACCGGCGTATCGAAAGGAAAATTCAGCGATGCTGAACTGATGCTGCTGGCGAGCGTGCTCCCCAGGGATTCCTGCAAGTCGCCCGCGCCAAACGGAAGAAAGCTTTCCGAATCGGAAAAGAAGAATCGCGCTGAAAGTTTGTCTGTTCCGCCTCGGAATTCGCGATCCCAGTTGCTCGTGAATTGATCGTCGGTATATTTCCCCGGACGACTGACCACAAAGGGCACCGGGTTCGCGGGGTCGCAGAGCTTGGCGCCTGCGGGAACATTCGCTGGTGCCGGGAACAGGTAACCGCCGGCGCCACCTCCAAACTGGTTTTGTTTGAAATTGAGCAACGCAAAGACCACAGGATCGATGCTAGGCACGCCGCAATCGGCTTCCAGCTGGGTCGTCGAAGCGCGGTCCGCCGCCGGAATATAAGGAATGTTGGTGCTTATGAAGGTTCCCGGTGAAAGCCCGCTGCGCTGCCGGGTCCCCTGATAGTTCACGAAGAAAAAGCCGTAATTCTCTTTGACCACCGGCCCGCCCAGGCTCCCTCCGAAAATGTTCTGTTTTACGGCCGGCCGCGGCTGTCCCTGCCGGTTGAGGAAATATTCGTTGGCGTTCAGAACATCGTTTCGAAAGAACTCGTAAGCGTCGCCATGCAATTGTCTTGTGCCGGACTTCAAAATCGCATTGACGTTTCCCCCGCCGTTCCTTCCCTGGCTCGCATCATACAGCGAAGTCTGGACTTTGAACTCTTGGATCACGTCGGGATTCGGCAGCGGAACGTAGGTCGCTTGCGCAACGTTGTAGTCGGTCGCGCTGATGCCTTCGATTAGGTAGTTGTTGTTGTCCTCGCGCTGCCCGTTCACGAACAGTTTCACGCTGCCCCGGCCGAGCTGCGCCGCAGCGTTTAGTTCACTCTGCGCGCCGGCCGATAGTGTCAGCAATTGTTGGTAGTTCTGCGTGGCCAGGGGTAGCTCGCGCACCGTTTCCGTGCCGAGCGACTCTCCGGTCGTGGCGCTGGTGGTGTCGACGGTCGCGACCTGCGCCGAAATCTCCACTTTTTCGCTGACCGCTCCCGGCTTCAGCGTAATGGTCACCTTGGTGGTTTCCGTCACGCGCACTTCAATGCCGTCCGCCTTGGCCTGAGAAAATCCAGATTTGTTCACCATCACCGAGTAAGTACCCGGGGGCAGCAACGGCACAACAAAAGAACCGTCCGAGCCCGCGGGCAGCTTTCGCACGGCCGTTTCTGTGCGTGTATCGATGATCTGTACATCCGCGCCGGCCACCGACCCTCCGCTCGTGTCCACCACCGTGCCGCTGATGGCGCCCGTCGCGCCGCCTTGGCCGTAAGCGCATCGCGCCGCGGACAGGGTGATCAGGAATGCCGCGGTCGATAACGCTCGATAAACGATTGGCATAACCCCCCCTAGCGATGGGGCTCCGCCGCCCCGCAGTGGTGAGCAACTCCAATGTGCCTAAGGCGCACATCCGAGGAAAGACGAACGGTCTTGCGAGAACACCATGCTGACAAACTGCATATCCCCCGCTCGGAAGCTAGCGTTTCGTCTTTGCAGTGTCAAGAAACGAATGCAGCAGATGCATCAGAAACGAATGCCTCAGATTCCGGACGCACCTCATGCGCTTGGCAGCGACGCTCCTAACCCCTCGAATCCCCCTGCGCGCGGCCCCACTTGACGCCGCCCGCTCCCGGCGAGACTATCCTCTTAGGCAGCGTGACGGGTGCAGCGGGACCGCCACCCCTGCCGGCTGATGATGGTTCCCCGCGAGGGGGTGACTTATGACTCTCCGTAGACTGTTTCCCTTGCTTTTGGTTCTCCTGGCGGCGCTGTTCCTCAGTGTGCCGTCGGCTTCGGCTGATTCGGGCCACGCCCGCATTATCCGGATCAGCCTGGTCAGCGGTGACGTGCGCTTTGCCGCGAAAACACACGGCGACCCGCTGGCCGACGCAAAGGCGAACTGGGAAACCGCGCCATTGAACCTGCCCATTCGCCAGGGCTATGTTCTGGCCACCGGTAACGGCCGCGCGGGAGTGGAATTTGAAAACGGCACGCTGGCTTTCTTGAAAGAAAGCACGGTTGTTGAGTTTTATGACCTGTCGTTGAAAGATGGCGCGCTGATTACGCGCCTGGTTTTGCGGCAGGGCAGCGCTTCCTTCCACGTGAATCCCGTAAGCGGCGATTATTTCAGTGTCACCGGGGGCGATTTCACCGTCGAAGCTGGCAGCCGCGCCACTTTCCGTTTGGACAATTTTGACGACGGCAGCACCGTCCTGGGACTCTCCGGCCACCTCACCGTTCTGCATCAAGAGGAGACCACCCCGCTCGAAAAAGGCCAGTCGCTTTCCATGAAAGCAGGCGGGGCATCCTCGGTGAAGATTGGCCGCATGCTCGAGCCGGATGAATTTGACCAATGGGTTTCCGGGCAGATTGCCTCCGTTTCCGACGCGACTTCTGCCGCCATGCAGTACACCGGAACTTCTCCGTATTACGCAGCAGGATTCGCGAGCCTGTATTCGTATGGTTCATTCTTTAACTGCGGGGCATACGGATTCGGTTGGCGGCCTTTTGGCGCGAGCTATGGCTGGTCGCCCTTTACCGATGGGCAATGGATCCTTGATCCCGCTTTCGGCTGGACTTGGGTCAGTTTCCAGCCTTGGGGCTGGGCTCCCTATCATTATGGTGGATGGCTTTTTGACTCGGGCTGCGGCGGGTGGTTTTATTCACCGCCGGTGGTTTACGGATATTACCCTGGCGGTCCCATGCGGCGCCCCCCGCCAAGGATTCGCGCTCCCCGCCCGGTCTACCATCCGGTGACCGCTGTCTTCGTGCGCAACCACAGCACGGTCGGTATCGTTCCCATGCATCCGCTCGATGCCAAGGGCAAAGCTCCGCTGAACCTGGAGCATGGGATTGTTTCCCCAACGAATCCGCGTGGCGGGCTTGTCGCTTCCGAGCCCGGACAAAAATGGGAAACCTTGAAGTCCGCGCCCACAGACGCTTTCCGCAGCGCCCTCGCGCCCGCCGCTGCTCCCGTTCGCGTTTCGAGAACCGTGGTCGAAACCAGCTCCGGCACGCGCGTGGTCTCGACGGGCAAAGACTCCTCGATCAGTTATGATCCGAAGGAGCATCGCTTCGTGAACTCAAACCACGCCGCCAATCCCGCATCGCGCGACGAAAAAGAGAGCCTCGCGCAAGGCGAACGCACGGAAGCGACGAATCGCGATTCCCGCAACCACGTGTCTGGAACTCCGCCTGCCGCAACTTCCGCGCGCAACTTTCCTGCCCCGCCGCGCAACATCGTTCCGCCTCGGGTGCCCCGTTATGCACCCGGCGGAGAGCGCACTTCTGCTGCCGGTGCGGGTGGTTGGGGTGGTTCACACAGCAATTCGGGCGGTTGGGGTGCCTCCCATTCTTCCAGCGCATCGAGCGCCGGCGGCGCTTCCACGCATTCCGCGCCTGCTCCGGCGCCCGCGTCGCACGGCTCTGGCGGCGGTCGCCCGCACTAGAGGATTCGGTTCCAAAAGCGAAAACGGCTCTTTCGTGAAAGCGGAAGAGCCGTTTTTTTGGGGACCCCAAAGCGCAATTCTTACTCGCCGCTCAGGAAAAAATCATGCCTGCGTAGCCAACCACCTGGCTACGATCCCCGGAAACGTCGCCCGACGTCGCGTATTTCACGAGCTCCGCTTTTTTCGCACCCATGGCGTTGAGCGCCGTGAGCATCGCCACCGCTGGTCCCAGTCCGCACATGGAAATCTCCTCCTTGCGGCATGTGTCATACAGTCCTCGCGCATCAAGCCCCAGCAGCCGGTCAATCGCTTTGCCATCCTTGATGCGCGTCGTTGCGTCATCTTCGTAGTGATTCAGATCCGAGGTCGTCAACAGCAGCACGCTGTCCTTCGCACTCCCGAGCGCTCGTGCAATCCCTTCTCCCACGCTCACTAGCGATTCGAATTGCACCGTTCCCAGCGCAACCGGCACAAAGGAAAATCCCGGCGCCAGCACCTGCAGAAACGGCACCTGGACTTCGAGCGAATGTTCCGTGCTGTGCGCCAGGCTGTCCTCGCAGAGCAACGCGCTTTGTTGGCGCAATTCCGCCGCGAGCCCTTCGTCTATCGGCGCGTCCCCCAGCGGTGTGCGCCAGGAACCGCTCGACAGAATGGCCACCGGTTCGCCCCGCGGATAATGCCTCACGCCAAGGACAATGATTTTCCGCGGCAAGGTGATCCGCGCAAACACCGCGCCCGCCACGTGGCCCGAATAGAGGTATCCCGCGTGCGGCAGGAGGCATGCTTTTACGGACATCGGCGAATACCGCGCATCAGCCCGCGAATATTCACGCACGACGGAAGTGAGTTCCTTGGGATCGGAGGGATAAAAGCGTCCGGCAACGGCAGGGAGGCGCAACATGGGCCGCCTCACAAGAAAATCAAATCGGCCTCGAGGGTTTCCCTTTGACCTTCATCGCTTGCATGGTGCTGGGGTTGTAATAAATCGTCACTTTGTCGCCGTACTGGTAGCCGCCCCGGTCCACGAGCTGCTGCATTTTCTGCGAGGCTTCCTGCGACAACGGGAAAGTCAGGATGGTCAGTTCGTTTTCCTTGGAGCGCGCTGTGATTTGCGCGATGTTCGCATGCATCACGAACCCTTCGAATTTCGCTAGCCCATTCGCATTAGTTTTGGGCTTTAGCATGTTTACGACGATCGGTGTTACCAGAGTTACGACGGTCGGCGCCTGTGCCGCGGCCGGGGGACAAAAAAACGCTGCTGCAAGAAACGCTGCTGGCAGCGCCAGTCCCGCCGTCTTGGCAAGACTGTTCATTCCGTGTCGTCCGTGGCAATCCGTAGCGATTTCAAGAACCGCACGTCTTGCGGCGTCATGGCCAGCCGCGCCACCGGTTTCTTTTCCGCATCCTCGGCCGCTGATTCCTGGTCCACTTGGATCCGCAAGGACTCGAGAAAGCGCCGGTCGTGCGTCGTGAGTTTGGCATCCTCAGGCGCGGCCCCATCGCGCTTTGCCAGCCCTATGGTGGCGTCCAATTTCAGCACGATGTCGTAGCCGTGCGCCCGCACTCCTGCAATCGCGCCGGTGATGCGATCGGATTCGGAGACCGTGTCGTTAATGGCGTGTCCCAATTCGCGGAGGAGGTTTTTCAAGTGATCGTCGAGTTGCAAGGGGGATTCTCCCGTACTTCCACTGCCATTTTAGGCTTACGTATGGTTGGATACAAGAGAGCATCGCGCCGTTGTCTCCAATCCGTCCACCCCCCCTTTACTAGCATCGCCTGCGTGGCACGCTGGTTTCCGGCTCCTTTGCGGTTTTTGCGCTAAGATGCTGGTATGTCCACAACCGCCAACGCTCCGGCCGCTTCACCGCCGCAGGGCGGGTTTGGCCGGCTGTGGCGCGTGATGCGCCAGCTTTTTCACGAATTCGTCGGCGCGGTGTTTGCCGTTCTGGCGCTGGGCTGGCTCAACGCAGCGTTTCGCGCTTGGACGCGCGACGCGTCTCGCTGGCTCGTCGTTCTTGCTGTTGCCGTGGCGGGCTTGCTTGTGTTTTTCGCGGTAACTTCGTTCCGCTACGCCCGCAAGTTGTGAAGGCAATGTCATGTCCTTGAACCTCAATCGCCAGACCAAGCTGCCGTGCTCCGTTTTCCATTTTCTTTGAACCGCATGCCTGAAACCAAAGCCAAATCCGCCCCTTCGGCCGAGCGCAAACAAACATTCACCACGCTCTCCGGCTTGCCTCTGGATCCCGTCTACACCGAAGAAAGCCTCGGCGCCTGGGATCCCGAGACCGCCCTCGGCTACCCCGGCGATTTCCCCTACGCCCGCGGTATTTACCCCACCATGTACCGCGGCCGCTTCTACACCATGCGTCAATACGCCGGCTTCGGCACCGCCGCCGAATCCAACCGGCGCTACCGCTATCTCTTGAGCAAGGGCCAAGCAGGCCTTTCCGTCGCGTTCGATCTTCCCACGCAAATTGGCCTCGATTCCGACCATCCTCTGGCCCTCGGCGAAGTCGGCAAAGTCGGTGTGGCCATCGATTCTCTGGAAGACATGGAAACGCTTTTCGACGGCATCCCGCTCGAAAAAGTTTCTACCTCCATGACCATCAACGCTACCGCCGCGATTCTTCTCTGCCTCTACGTCGCGGTGGCGAAAGCGCAGGGCGCCAATCTACAAAAACTTTCCGGCACCGTGCAGAACGACGTCCTCAAGGAATACATCGCCCGCGGCACATACATTTATCCCGTCCGTCCCGCGATGCGCATGGTCACCGACATCTTTGCCTGGTGCCGCGACCATCTCCCCCGCTGGAATACCATCTCCATCTCCGGCTACCACATCCGTGAAGCCGGCTCGACGGCCGTCCAGGAAGTCGCCTTCACCCTAGCCGACGGCATCGCTTACGTGCAAGCTGCGCTCGATGCCGGCCTCGGGGTCGACGAATTCGCCCCGCAGCTTTCCTTCTTCTTCAACGCGCACAACGATCTGCTCGAAGAAATCGCCAAGTACCGCGCCGCGCGCCGCCTCTGGGCCAAAATCATGCGCGACCGCTTCCGCGCGCTGGATCCGCGTTCGCTCCTCCTCCGCTTTCACGCGCAAACCGCCGGCTCCTCTCTCACCGCGCAGCAGCCGGAGAACAACATCGTCCGCGTCGCCATGCAAGCCCTCGCCGCGGTTCTCGGCGGCTGTCAGTCGCTACACACAAACTCGTTGGACGAAGCGCTCGCATTACCCACCGAAGAGTCCGCGCTCATCGCCTTGCGCACTCAGCAAATCATCGCTCACGAAACCGGTGTGACCAACACTATTGATCCTGTCGCCGGTTCTTACGCCATCGAGCATCTGACCAACGAAATCGAGCGCGCTGCCGAGGAATACATCGCCAAGATTGACGCGCTGGGCGGCATGTTGCGCGCCATCGAATCCGGTTTTGTGCAAGGGGAAATCCAGAAAGTCGCGTTCGAATTCCAGCGCGCCATCGAGAAAAAAGAGCAAATCGTCGTCGGCGTCAACGACTTCGTCGCGGGAGAAGAAAGCGCCATTCCGACTCTTCGCATCGACGAAGCGATCGAGCGCTCGCAAATCGCCCGCCTCAAGGCTCTCCGCGCCCGCCGCGATTCCGCCCGCGTCCAATCGGCCCTCTCCGAACTCCAGCGCCGCGCCTCCACCAACGAAAATCTTCTTCCCGCCATCCTCACGGCCGTCGAAGCCTACGCCACGGTCGGCGAAATCTCTGACGCCCTCCGCCGCCTCTTCGGCGAATATCAAGAGTCCGTCGTCATCTAGACTAGTGGCCTTCCGCCCCTGTCCCACGGCACAGGCTGTGATCTGCCGCGCGCTGTAGTATCCTTGCGAAAAGGCCTGCCCTCCGCGTAGTTGCGTACTTTCAGGGGATTTTATGCAAGCCTACTCATGGTTTTTGACGGTTAGCTGTCAGCCGTCCACTGTCAGCTTTCTCCACCAGTCACCCGCAACGGGTCGCTAGCATGAAGCTGATCCTCGCATCTTCTTCTCCCCGCCGCGCCGAGATTCTTCGCGACGCGGGCTATCATTTCACGGTGCTTTCCTCGGCGGTCGACGAGACGCCATTCCCTGACGAATCGCCGCAAGATCTCGTCCTGCGTCTCGCCCAAGCCAAGGCCGAGCTCGCCGCCGCCCGCGCCGTCGGTCCCGCGATCCTCATCGCCGCCGATACCGAAGTCGTTCTCGACGGCCACATCTTCGGCAAGCCGCGTTCTTCTGACGACGCTCGCCGAATGCTCGAAAAGCTCTCCGGTCGCAGCCATTCCGTCCTGACCGGTGTATGCCTCATCCGCCTTCCCGACGCCGAACGCGTCTCCTTTGTCGAAACTACGCTTGTGCAATTCGCCGCTCTCAGCGACGAGGAAATCACCCGCTATCTCGCCACCGGCGAGCCGCGCGACAAGGCCGGCGCTTACGCCATCCAGGGCTATGCCGCTCGCTACATTCCTCGCATTGAAGGGTGCTATTTCAACGTGGTCGGCCTACCTCTGGCGCGCCTTCAGCAGGCGCTCACCGAACTCGGCTGGACCGAAGAGTATTCCTCGGCCGTGATTTAGTTCGCCCCCACTGGCCGATAGAACGTGCTTGCTCACGGCTAGGAAAATAGCCAGCCGTCGCTGTTGAAAACACAGCACTTAGTTGGCTATTTTCGTCCTATCGTTGCGGCTCTCTCTCTTCTGAGCCATGGCCTACTCGTACCTCAAGCAATCAATGGGATCCAGATTCGCTGCCAGATTCGCTGGATAGTACCCGAAGAACAATCCCACGCTCACCGAAATCACAAACCCCATCGTCACCCACAAATAGGAAAGCGTTGCCGGGACCGATGGGATCGTCAGTCGCACCAGCGTCGAAATGCCTGCTCCCATGAGAATTCCGATCGTTCCTCCGACCAGCGTGAGCACGACCGCCTCCAGCAAGAACTGCAGCCGCACGTCCGCCCGCCGCGCACCAATGGCCTTGCGCACGCCAATCTCCTGCGTGCGCTCGGTCACGGAAATCAGCATGATATTCATCACCCCGATGCCGCCCACCAGCAGCCCGATCGAGCTGATGACTGTCGTCAGAATCACGAGCGCTCCTGTCAACTGGTTCCACAGATTGCTCAGAAAGTCGGGAGAGCTCAATTCGAAATCATTTTCCTTCTCCGCCTGTATCCGCCGCAGCCGCCGCATCGCCTGAATCACTTCTCCCTGTGCCGTTTCTACGTTCACGTTCTTGGGAATCGTGAAAATCAGGATCAGCTCTTTCGCTTCCGGATATTCCTTGTGAAATTTGCTCAGCGGGATGATGGCGAAAATATCCACACCGGGGCCGAGAAATAGTCCTTGATCGTGCTCGAAGGTCCCGATTACTTCGTACGTGCTTCCATTGATTCGCACCGTCTTCCGCAGCGGATCCTCATTCGGGAAAAGCGATTCGCTTATCGCCGCTCCCAGCACTACCACCGGCCGCGCATGCGCTTGGTCGAACGCGCTGATGAATCTGCCGCGGGCAATCGTAAATAGCGGCAGGGCTGTCGTATAAGACGGCTCCGCTCCGCGCACAATCAATTTCTCCACGCTGTGGTCGCCGTAGGTGATCAGGTTCGTGTCGCCCAGGAAAAACCCGCGCGTCCCCACGGTGTTGACGTCCTCCACGTCGGGCGCCGCCTGCCGAATGTACTCGGCGTAGTTGTATTCGAAATAGCGTCGCACGCGAATCCGCTGCGGCATGCGCGAAGGGTCCGTCCCTGGGGGAAAGCGCGTCAGGAAATACGTCCGCGAACCCAGCGACTCAACGCGGTCCTGCACGAACTTGTTCAGCCCCTGGATGATCGCGGCCATGGAAATCACGGAAGAGACGCCGATCACGATTCCCAGCACGGTCAAAGCTGACCGCACCTTCGACGACCGCAGCGTTTCCATCGCCGCCAGGAAGTTTTCGCGCGCCTGCTCGAGTGTCATCAGCGCCATCAGTCCGACCTCAACGCGACCACGGGATCGAGCCGCGCCGCACGCAGCGCCGGATAGATCCCGAAAAACAATCCCACTGCCGAGCTCATGATTACCCCCATCACTGCTACGGACGTCCGCACCGAAGCCGGGAATGGCGTATACGTCCGCAGCGCCAGCGCCACCAGAAATCCCAGCGCAATGCCGATGACTCCTCCTGCGATGCACTGCATAAAGCTTTCCGTGATGAATTGCTTCAGGATATCCCCTTGCGTCGCGCCCATCGCCCGTCTTACGCCGATTTCCCTCCGCCGCAGCGTCACGCTCACCAGCATCACGTTCATAATCACGATGCCGCCGATGACCACCGAAATCGTGCTCACCAGGATAAACACCCCAAAAAACGCCGAGCTGATGCTCTTCCACAGCGCCATGTAACTGTCCTTGGTGCCGATAAAAAAGTCGTTTTCCATTTTGCCGCTCAAGTGCCGCCGGGCCCGCAAAATGAGCTGCGCTTGGTCCTGTGCCGGCTCGAAATTAGTCGCGCTCGTCTTCACGTTGATGGTCAGGCTCGTCGCGTGACTCCCGAGGATTTCCAGGAACACCGGCAGCGGCACGATCACGAAGTTGTCTTGATCTTGCCCAAGCACGCTGCCGACCTTCTCCATCACGCCGATGACCGCGAACTCGTCATTGCCGATGCGAATGCTTTTGCCAATGGGATCCACGCCGAGAAACAACCGCTGCACGATGGTGTCCCCGATCAGGCAGACATACGTACGATGCTCCGCTTCCCAGGTGCTGAAGTAGCGGCCCAGCTCCACGGTTCGCGAATCGATATTGGCCATGCTGGGCGTCTGCCCGTAGAAGTTAACCTCCGTCGACTCTTTGTCTTCGTATCTGGCTTTCACCGAAGCGCTGGCCGTCGCCCCTACTTCCCCGCACGCCGTGCATGCTTCTTCGATCGCCCGCACATCGTCCATCTCCATCTTTTTGTACTTCAGCGCCTTGATGATGATGTTGAAGTCGGTCACCGCAAACGGCGTGCGTGCAATCTGGAACACGTTCGTGCCCAGGTTGGCAATCTTGTTTTCCACATAGGCGTTCGCTCCCTGCACGATGGTCATCACCGTGATGAGTGTTGCCACGCCCATCGTCAGCCCCAGCATGGTCAGCGACGACCGCAGCTTGTGGGCATCGAGCGCGCTCAGGCATTGCGCCAGATTGTCTCGAACGGCCAGCATCGATCTAGGTCTAGGGGTGATTTCTTTTCCTAACTCTATCAAATTCACGACGAGGGAGTAGGCGTTGACCCCGCCCGGAGGAATCCCCCTTCACTCTGTCTACGACAGAACCGGCCCTGGAGTTACGCGCTTCCCTTTGCGTCAGGACAAAGCAGCCGCTGACAGAGCCGCAACCGAGTTGCTTCATCGGCAGGATGTCGAAGCAACCGTAACGGGCAAAGCGGATGAGTTGGCAAGGTTGTGGACTGCGAAGCCGTGCGCATCCAGCCCGGCCTACCAGTGGGTAAATCGCGGCCTTGCCAATCCCCGGGGGGCACCCGGTGTGCTGCCACGCGGAAATCCAGGGGAGGCCTCGCTGCTCGGCAAACCAGAAGAAAGCACGACCCAGCCAGGTTGAAAGACTAATGGCCGCCTTGGTCGTTATGAAACTTGAGGGTGACGGTGAGGTGCATGGCGGTCGGCCGCCCGTCCAGCCTCGCGGGCTCATATTTCCACTGGCGCAGTGCCTGCTTCGCAGCCTCTCGCAAAAGCACGTCGCCGTCGAGCACTTTGACATCCCGTACATTGCCAGATTCATCGATCAGCGCATCCAGGGTGACGTCCCCGGAGACGCGGAGGGATTTGGCTAACCGCGGATAGACCGGGGCAGCGGCACGAATCAGGCGCGCTGGCTGAACAGCTCCGCCCGGCTGCAGTGCCTGTTCGACCGGAGCGGGGATGCCTGGGCTCGACAGAGCCGTTTGTAGGGGCACGTCCGCTGGAACCGGCAGGTCTCCGGAAAGCGCCGGCTCCACGAGCGCGGTTGAACTCTGTGTGGAATCCTTCGTCGCGTTCGTCGCGGGATCGCTGGCGTGAGGCGCGCCGAGACTGAAATCATGCGATGGCCCGCTTTGCTTTGTCACCGGGGGTTCGCTTTCCTCTTGCGATGCTTGCTTGTCGCTCGCAAGCGTCGCAGGAATCGCAGAGCTTTCGGCGGTGTGAGCGGCCGTATTCTTGGGGACTTCGCTTGAGAACCACAGGACCGACCGCCGATGATTCGCGTCCAGCACTTCGACAAGGAATGGCGTGGTGCTCTCTGTCAGTCCCCCCTCCGCTTGGCCTGCTGAGGGATGGGAGGTGCTCGCGGCAACTTCGGGCCGTTCACTGAACTTGGATATAAACGCAATAATCCCGGCGACCGCACCGACCGAAGTTAGAAAACTCAGCACCGCCAGAGACCCCACCCGGGTTCTCCGCTGTCTCAGAACCAAGGTCTGTCCGCGTCGTTGCCGCTCCTCGTGCTCCAAGAAGCCGGGAGGCAAATCAAAGCCGAAAGATCCCGCCTCTTGGACCTCAGGCGCTGGCTTGGGTTCCCAGAGGCCTCGCCGATCATCAGCCAAGTTATCCTGTGCCGCAGATTCCGGATTGGGCTCCCATAGACCTTCGGTCTCGGGAGCCGATGCTCCAAGCCGGGCAAAAGCAGACCTTGCTCTCCCCGGCCGTTCCATGTCGTCAGCTTGCTGGTCAAGCGGTCTCGGCTCAAATCCATATTCGGGCTCTTGAGGGGACTGTGCATCGGAGGTGTCCGGATCAAGGCTTGGCGGTTCAAAGGTTGGCCCGGGCTCCCAGTTGGCTCTGGCTTGGGAATCCAGGTTTTCGAGTTCGCCTTCCGAGATCTCGCTGAGAGGTTCGTCGGGCGCCTCGGCGAAGGGCGCCACGGGTTCTTCTACCTGAAAAGGTGCCGGAGTCGCCTCTTGTCCCTCCCGACTTGTGTGGTTATTCCATTCCCGGCTCCATTCTTCGGTCAATTCCTCCTGCGGCTGGTTGCCTGCCGGGGCCGCCTCTTGCCCTGGTGCCGATGACATCCAATGCCGAATCTGGTCTCGGCTTCTCGGAGAGAGCTCCAAAAATTGCACGCCCGCTGTTCTCTCAAACTCCTGTGCCCACACGACCTGGCCAGTCGCCTGAACCGCATCGCCGAAGTCTCTTCGATCGCGTGACAGTGGTCCGCAGCCCATGGCTTCAAAGGTAAAAGTGATAGGTTCATTCAGAGCGGGGGCGTGAGCGAATTGAAAGGACATTCCTCTTTCGCTCAAGTCAATGAGCTTGCCCCAGTTATCCCCGAAGAACACCAGGACGGCCCATTGCAGTGGCTCTCGGTGGCACGAGCGCCGTTCGCCGGTTCTCCAATCATGCTTGTGAGCTGTCGCTGAAGTGTACATAGGTGCATCCCCATTTATCGATCGTTTTTTCCAGGGCCGGGCAGGCTTCTGGAACTCGTCTTCGTTCATGACTCTGAAACTGGTTGGCGATTCAACCCCCCACTGGCATCCCATCCCGTAGCTGCGGCCAGACAGCCGGAAGTTCGACCTGGCTGTGGCTGGCTTCATCAAACAGGACAAATCCGCGGACTCCCCCGAGCCGCTGCTTCACGAATTCCTTGAGTCTCTCCTCATAATGGGAATCCTCCCGAGGCCAGGCAAACGGCTGCGAGATTTCTATGGCCATGCGAGCGTGCTGCCGGGCCGGCAGGAAGACGGGGTAGCTCAGGCGGACTGGCTCTTCCTGGCTGAAGCTTCCATCCGACCTCAACTTGCTCATAATCACCGCGCCCGAACTCTCGGCCAGGCGGTAATCGAGGTCCGTGAAATTACTCAAATCGTAAGAAAGAATCAGCGAAGAGTGCGTCTTATCCACTTCGCGGAGCTGAATGGCCACGTAGGCGGCTTTGATCGCCTCCTGGTTCCACTCCTTGCGAGATTCTTTCGACGGATGCTTGAATGCAGGTGCGACAAGGGTCCAAATAACAAGAACAAACAGCCCCGCTCCCGCCGACCCTAAAATGGTGACCCAATCTTTCCTGGACACTGGGACCTCCGTGTCGTACGAAAATTTCGCCCTGCGATTGGTTTTTTTTTGAGTCCGGCTTCTTCAGCTGGAGTGCACAGCCCCCAACAGACTGACACTCCGAATTAAGTATAATAGAGAACCTTAACTGGGACGTAGAACTATCCCCGGGGATGACTCGATCCCCTGCAAGTTAAGGGAGGCTGGGAGGTACTGTGAAGTCTATGCCCGCTTCCAAGTCTCTGTCAACACGGTAATTGTCTGACAGTGGCCTACTTGAAACCTCTTGGTTCTTGGGCGATGGATAGAGAAAGAGCAGGGCGAGCGAGCAGGGGGGATGCCAGATCCGAGAATGTACCCTTTTGCCGGTGTTTGTAGCGCAGAACTGACGCCTTACTGGCGATGGAAGAAAAGGGCGGCCACACGGGCCGCCCTGTGCAAATCGTGATGAAATCTCTGCCGTAGTGGCCCTTACTTCTTCTCTTCCGAAGCCGGTTGTGCCGGAACGGAGGGTGGAGCTTGTGCCGGAGGCGTCTGCGGCGTGTGCGAAGTGCCGGACATGCCTTCTTTGAAGCTGCGGATGCCTTCGCCGAAGCCTTTCATGATTTCCGGAATGCGCTTTCCGCCAAAGAAAATCAAAATAATCGCAAGTACAACCATCCAATGAAAAACGCTGAACTCACCCATGAACTGCCTCCAAGCGCTCCCCATGGCAGCGCGCCAATATCAACCCTAGCGCAGTCTTTCGTGTGCGGCAAGACTGTCCTGTGGGTAGCACCTATAGGATAACACGCTCGTCACCCGCGCGCCGAGTCACCCGCTCGCGGTCGAGGTATTCGAGCAAGGGGATGGCATATTTCCGAGTGACGCCGGCCAAGTCCTTGAATGCCGGCACCGAGATGCGCTCTCCTTTGGATTTCTTGTAGCTGGCCAAACGCTGTTTCAGCTGCGCCAGCGCCTGGCGGTGAAAAATCAGCTCCGGTGACACGCGCACGAGATTTTTCCCGCGCAGCAGAATTTGCAAGAGCCGCTCGGCGCGCTTGGTTTCGATGGCGAGCCTGGCCAAGACTTCCTTCACCGAGGGAGCTTCCAGGCCGGCCGCCGCGAAAGCCGCCTCGATTTGGTCCTTTGCCTTCGCTTCCTCCGGCTGCAGCGTTACTTCCGAGCCGGCTCTTTTCACCAGTTCGCCGGCTAGCTCTAGTTGCTTTTGCGCGGCCAGTTCTCCGAGCGCGGCTCGGAACGTCTCCGCTCTAACGCGCCTGCCTACGCTAGACCGCAAGTCCTCGCGCATTATTCCCGGAAGCAGCGGGTTTTCTTTTTGAAACTTCTCCACCTTCTCCAGAATCTTTTTTCGAACCTCCGCGAACACCTTTTCGGAGACCAGCACCAGCGGTTCACGGGAGACAGTGTTTACCCGGCCTGCTTCGGAAAGCCTCTTCGCGGTGTCGCGGATTTCGTTGTCCAGCCACGCGGTGCGGGCGACAATCTCTTCGTATCCGAGGCCGAGGACCGCGCGCTCCGTCATGGCCGCGAGAATCTCTTCGCGACTTCCGCGCTCCAGGGTTTCGAGATAGGCCACTCGTCCCGCGTCGCGCAGTGTCGGCCGCCGCGCGAGCGGATCGAGGACTGCTCCGCCTCCGATCGTGACCACCGGGGAAAATTGCCGCAGGATGAAACGGTCCCCGCGCAACACGAGGATTTCGTCCTGCAACTTCAGATTCGCGAAGGCGCTGCCGCCGGGCTGCCCTTCCCTTTCCCGGTGAAAAAAAACCTCAGCGATGGTTTCCTCGGTCCCCGCGTGAAAATGAACGCGCGCTCCGTGCTTCATTTTTCTCCCCGAAGCTAACAACTCCAGTCGCACATCCACTCGACGCGTCTTCCGGAATTTTCCCGGACTTGCCAGCACCATGCCGCGCTTCAGCGCCGTGTGTTCAATGCCCGCCAAATTCACCGCCGTGCGCTGTCCCGGCATGGCGCGATCCGCAGCTTTCCCGCCTGATTGCACGCCGCGGACGCGCAAGCGTTCGCCGCCGGGAAACAATTCCACTTCATCGCCGGCGCCGACGCTTCCGGAAATCAGCGTGCCCGTCACCACGGCTCCGAATCCTTTCATGGCGAACGCGCGGTCAATGGGCAGGCGAAAATAGTGCGACGCATCCCTGGCCGCGACGCTTGCGGCGGCATCGTTCAAAGCTTTCTTTAAATCCTCCAATCCGGCGCGTGTTTTGGCGCTGACGGGAACGAGCGGCGCGTTCTGAAGAAACGACCCGCGCAAATACTCCTCCGCTTCCAGCCGGACAAGTTCGAGCGTATCGGCATCCATCAGGTCGCTTTTTGTCAGCGCGACCACGCCGCGCTGAACTCCCAGCAGCCGGCAAATGTCGAAGTGCTCGCGCGTCTGCGGCTGGATGGATTCGTCGGCGGCGATCACGAGCAGCAAAACGTCAATTCCCGCGGCGCCAGCCAGCATGTTACTCACAAAGCGCTCGTGTCCCGGCACGTCCACAAAGCCGAAGCGCACGCCATGCTCTTCGAGGAAGGCAAACCCCAAGTCAATGGTGATACCGCGGCGCTTCTCTTCTTCGAGGCGGTCGGGATGCGTGCCGGTCAGCGCTTCGACCAATGCGGATTTCCCGTGGTCGATGTGTCCGGCGGTGCCGACAATCACACTCTTGGTGGCCGCGATTTGAGTCACCGTAGATTGCGTCGCGCTAGACATTGTTGCTAGGCAAACTTCCGCCACTCTGGATGCTACTGGAGGAAAGATTCGGGGGTCAAACGCGCGAGGCTATTTTGCGGCGGCGATTTCGTCGACGATGGATTGCGCGGCGGCGCGCGGGTCGGCCGCGGCGAGAATCGGGCGACCAACGACAACGAAGTCGGCGCCGGAACGAAGGGCTTCCCTGGGCGACGCCTTTCGTGATTGATCGTCGGCTGCAGGCTGCACTTCGGAATCTTTCGGGCGCACGCCCGGAGCAACGATCAAAAAGCCATCGCCGCACGCTTTGCGAATGGCCTTTGCTTCCTGAACGGAGGCGACCACACCATCGACCCCGGATTCCTTCGCCAGCAGCGCGAGCTTGACGACCCGCGATTTCGGCGTGCCGCCCACGCCAACTTCTTTCATGGTTTTGTGGTCCATGCTTGTGAGAATCGTGACGGCCAGCAAGCGCGGCCGGTCGGCGCCCATGGGCACTCCGGCGCTGATAGCCTGCGCAGCGGCCACCATCATGGCTTTGCCGCCGAGCGCATGAACGTTTAAGAGCTGAACACCCGGCATCCCTGCCGCGGAGAGCACCGCTCCGGCGACAGTGTTCGGAATGTCATGGTATTTCAGGTCGAGAAAGACGCCGGTGCCGAGCGCGGCGATTTCCTTCACAGCGGAAGGACCGGCAGCCGTAAACAGCTGATTGCCGATCTTGAACATGCCCACAAGATCGGCAATCTGCGAGGCAAACTTCACCGCGGAGGATAAGGAGTCGAAGTCGAGCGCGACAATCAGGCTGCTGCGGGGATGGGCATCGAAGGTGGTCTGGGTCATAGTTGACCCCGGCCTCCTTCGGGGTCAGCGCTTCTCGGGCAACTCCATCAGCTCGAGCCGGACCTGGCTCACGCCCGCGTGGATTAAACCAAGTTTCCGGGCGACACGATAGGATACATCAATTTCACGCCCTTCTTGATAGGGCCCCCGGTCATTGATACGTACCAGTTCAAACTTGCCGCTGCGGGGATTGACGACACGAACTAGGGAACCGAAGGGGAGGTTGGGGTGTGCGGCGGTCAAAGCCTCGGTTGAGAAAATCTCGCCGTTGGCGGTCTTGCGGCCATTGAAGCCGGGGCCATACCAACTGGCATTCCCAGCCCAGGTCTTAATCGGCTTTATCGGTTGACTTAAGTGCGCCACGAGGGGAGCTTCCATCCCCGGAGCGATGAGGAACATGAGAAGCACCCACCGAAACGCAGCCCAGATCATGAAGAGTCGATGTCTCATAGTGTGTGTTTTGTGCTACAAAACTACAAAAAAGTGTAGCAGAAAAACCTCGCTCTGTCAACTGTTTTCTGCAAGGGGGCGATCGCGTAACTCGTTGACACTAAGTATGTTAGCTTCCATGAGCGCGCTGGGGAGGGCATCAACCAGCCGCTCGCTGGCCTTGGGGTCAGCAAAACTGGCCGTTCCGACCTGTACTGCCGACGCGCCTACGGAGACGTATTCAAGCACGTCGTCTACCGTCTCGATGCCTCCCAGACCTATAATTGGTGACCGAGTCGCCTTCCGAGTTTCCCATACGAGCCTCAAAGTGATGGGTTTAATGGCCGGTCCGGAAAGACCCCCGGTCGGACACCCTAGCCGAGACCTTCCGGTGCGGAAATCGAGCGCCATTGCGGGATAAGTATTTGCCACCGTGAGGGTGTCGGCTCCGGCTTCTTCAGCCGCCTGTGCGATAACGCCAATATCTGCAACAAGGGGGGATAGTTTGACCCAGAGAGGCCGGTTCGTGGCTGCTTTTCGTGCAGCTCCCACGACTTCGGAGACCTGACTGGGGTCGCTGCCGAACTGCCTACCTCCCCTCTTGACGTTTGGGCAGGAGATATTCAGTTCATAGCCAGCTAGCCCCTCGGCACTTTCGAGGACCTGAATCACCTCGACATAATCTTCGAGGGTGTAACCGAAAACGTTGGCGATGACGGCGGTATCGAATTCTCTCAGTGCCGGGAGTTTTTCGGCCACGAAGGCGCGCACGCCCACGTTCTGGAGGCCTACGGCATTGAGCATGCCGGAGGGGGTGGGGTAGAGCCGCGGCGGAGGCGCTCCCTCAATGGGCTCCCGGGAGAGGCCTTTCGTGACCAAGCCCCCAAGGCGGTTCAGGTTGACGAGGTGGGCGAATTCGACGCCGTAACCGAAGGTGCCGCTGGCGGCGAGAATAGGATTCCGCAGGCGCAACGCGCCAATCTGCACACTTAAGTCGACCGCGCGGGCGGGAGTCACTTCAGGGAGAATAACACGGACTCGGAATACAGGTCACGTGACGGGTGACTCGTCAGTCGTGAGACGAGTGTCGGATGCCTGCAGGTGCTCGGGTTGCGGTGACGGGTGTCGGCTGGGATTTCCTCAGGGCTTCGGAGAGGACGTGGCCGTCGCGCGGGGCAAGGGTGATGCCACAGAGAGCGGCGAACGTGGGTGCGATGTCCGCAGGAGTGATGGACTGAAAGTATTCGCCGGGCTGGATTCCATAGCCCATGAACAGGACAGGAACGTGTTGGTCGTAGTTGTAAGGCACGCCGTGGCCGGTGCCGTAGGTGCGAGGTTTTCCTATCGGAGTGCTATCCAACAACCAGTAGGGTCTTGGAACAATCAACAGGTCGCCGCTGCGCCCGGGGAAATAGTTCAGGGCGAAGGCGCGAAGCAAGGGGCTCTGCGTCGCGGGCCGGTTGGCTAATTCGTCAGCGCGATAGACGGCGGCGACGCCGGGTTGCGACAGCGCCGCTTCGATGACGGCCTGCATGGCGGCAGGATCGTGCTGCAACTTTTCATAAACGTCCGACACAAAATAAACGTCGCTGCCATTGACAGAGGCAACGGCCGGCTTGGGCAAGTGAAACGGCTCAAGAGCTTTTTCGATCTTGTCTTGGAGTTCGGGCAAACGCAGCAAACCCGCGTCCGCACCGGTGGTTTGCATGTCTTCCGGAACGGGAACGACGCCGTGGTCGGCGCTAAGCGCGACGACGTAATTTCCGCGGCCAACTTTTTGATCTAAGTGAGTGAGGAGGTTGCCGACATCCTTGTCCAGGCGAATGAGAACGTCCTGAATTTCGCGGCTGCGAGGCCCGAAGGCATGGCCGACGTAATCCACCGTGGAATAGCTGATGGCGAGAAAATCGGTTCCGGTTGCGTTGCCAAGTTGCAAGGCGTCGACGGCTTTGAGCGCAACTTCTGTCAGTGCGGTATCGGCATAAGGGCTGCAGGCCCACTGGCTGAAAAAGGCGGCGTCAGGTGCACCGGCACCGGTTTTTCCGCGAAGGGGATGAGGAAAGGCGAGGTCCCAGCCGTCGGGGGGAACAGCACCGAGGGCCTTTTCACTGTATAAGTAGGATTTCTCAGGGAGCGAGGGCGCCCAGGTCTTGCCGAAGTCTGATTTCGGGGGATGCGCCTTGGCTTGCTCCTCGATGAAGGGCTCGACGGTGTAAGGAGTCGAACTGGCCCAGTTGCCGCTATCAAACCACGTGACCACGTCGGCTTTGTGGCCGGCCATGGTGATGGCGGCGCGGGCTTTGAGGGAGAAGGAGACGATGCGGGTGGCGCCGCCAGTTTGAAATTTCAATTCCTCGGCGAACGACGGCACAGCCATGCGCCAGGCGGAATCGCCACCCTGCGGAGTGGCGCCAAGGTAGCCGATGTTTTTCACGCTGGGGTCGGCGGTGCAAGTTGTGAGTTTCTTCGCATCGCGGTCCCACCAGGCGTTGGCGACCATGCCGTGGGTGGCGGGAAAGGCGCCGGTGGAGATGGTGGCGTGGCCCACGCAGGTTTCCGTGGCGGCGTAGGGGAAGGCAGCGTCGCGGAACCACGCACCTTCTTCGACGAGGCGCTTCAGGCCCCCGGTCCACTGAAAACGAAACTTGTCGACATAGTCGGCGCGCATCTGGTCGACGACCAGGAGGACCACGAGTTTCGGTCGGTCGGAAGACTTGGCGGGCCTTGTCTGGATCGTTGGGGCGCCAGCGGTTGCGCCTTGTGTCCGAGCTAACAGAGGATGACACACAAGCAGTGAGAGAAGCGCTGTAACCTTTATCCCTCCGCGTTGGAATGAGCTTCCCGCCCCGCATGACATGGCCAGTGGTCCTCCCGGTGCGACGGCGCAGTGTATCACGGCCTTCCTGTTGCTTTGTTCAATTCCGCTGAGATGCAACGGTTCTGGACAGGCGCGAGCTGCGCACCCGTCCACTTATTACGGCGCAGAGTGAATGCTCGCGGGACGCCCAATTGACCGCGCGGCGGGCACCAATGATACGATTACGCGACCCATGCGCATTGTCGAAAAAGCACAATTGATGTCCGCGGAGGAAATCGACCGGACGTTGCAGCGGCTGGCGCACGAAATCGTGGAAAAGAGCGGGGGCACGAAACGCCTGGCGCTCGTCGGCATTGTGCGGAGGGGAGTGCCGCTGGCACAGCGCATTGCGCAAGCCATGGGCGGGATCGACGGCGTGGAAGTGCCGGTGGGCGTGCTGGACATTACCTTGTACCGCGACGACCTTTCGAAAGTCGCGCCGCAGGCGGTGCTGCGCTCTTCGGACATTCCCTTCGGCGTCGACAATATGGATTTGGTGCTGGTAGACGATGTGCTGTATACAGGACGGACGATTCGGTCGGCGATGAATGGCATTTTCGACCTGGGGAGGCCCAAGCGCGTGAGGCTATGCGTGCTAATTGACCGTGGGCACCGCGAGATGCCCATCGAGGCGCAATACACCGGGCGGCAGGTACAGACCAGCAACACGGAAATCATTGAAGTGAGGCTGCGGGAGATTGACAAAGAAGAACGAGTGATGCTCGTCGATCGCGTGGATTAGTTTTTGGCCGCCTTCGGCAGGAATCTGAGTCTTGCGGGGAATTGCCATCGCTCAAAAAAAGCAGTTCCCTCCGCTCCGGCCAAGCGCGGGGGCGCACCATCCGCGCCTCAGGCCGCGGAAGACCGCGACCTGAGAATAGCGGTTAAGGTTGGGGAGAGAGAGAACCCCCAAGTTTGCCAAGGATCGACTGGCATGCGGCAGCAAGTCGGCCCTCGGAATGACAGGTTGTAGAATTTTTGGGCATGTTGCTAAAATCTGAGCCGGTACATTGACCTACCGCTTCCGCGATCTGCTCGCTCTGGAACCGCTCACGGCGGACGAACTCAGATTTCTTCTTGACCAAAGCAAACCTTTCCAGGAGATTCAGAAGCATCCGCTGAAGAAACTGGCGACGCTACGCGGCAAGAGCGTAGCGCTGGCGTTTTTCGAAAACTCGACGCGCACGCGCATCAGCTTCGGGGCGGCGGCCTCGCGGCTCGGCGCGGACACCATGAACCTGCAGGCCGAAGCGTCGAGCATCAAAAAGGGCGAGACGCTGCTGGACACGGCGTTCAACTTGAACGCCATGAAGCCGGATTGCCTGGTGATGCGGCACTCGGCTTCGGGCGCCGCGGATTATGTGGCGCGGCATCTGGACGTTCCGGTGGTGAACGCGGGGGACGGCGCGCACGAGCATCCTTCGCAGGGGTTGCTGGACGCACTGACAATTCGGGACCGCCTGGGAACGATCGAGAATCTCAAGGTAACGATTCTCGGGGACATTTTGCACAGCCGCGTAGCGCGTTCGAACATTCACTTGCTGGGAAAATTTGGGTGCAGGTTCACGCTTTGCGGGCCGGCGATTTGGGTGCCGCGCGAGCTGGAGAAAATCGCCCCGGGCGTGCCCATCCGCTGCGTTTACAAGATGGAAGAGGCGTTGGCGGGCGCGCACGTCATCATCATGTTGCGGGTGCAGACGGAGCGGCTGAACGATCCGCCGCTATCGGCAAACGACTACATTTTGCTGTATCAATTGAATGCCGAACGGCTGAAGCGGGCTCATCGCGACGCGATTGTGTTGCATCCCGGGCCGATCAATCGCGGCATGGAGATTACGCCGGACGTCGCGGACGGACCGCAGTCCTGCGTGCTTGAACAGGTGACCAATGGCGTGGCGGTGCGGATGGCCATCCTCTATCTATTGATAGCGGGCGCCTCGGAAGGCGGAGAGCATCCGGCTTTGGAAGGGAAAGCCGTGTCTTTTGATGTGCGTGCTGATAAGAAATCCAAGGAATCCGCGAATGCTACTGGTTAGAAACGGTCGGGTGATAGATCCGGCCAGCAAAACGGATGCGGCGCTGGACGTGTTGCTGGACGGGGAAAAGATAAAAGAGGTGGCTCTCACCGGGAAAACTCGGACCGCTCCAGGTGCGGAAGTATTTGACGCGAAAGGCCTGATTGTCGCGCCCGGGTTCATTGATTTGCACGCGCACCTGCGTGAGCCGGGGCAGGAATCGTCCGAAACGATTGAGACGGGAACACGCGCGGCGGCGCACGGAGGCTTCACGGCAGTATGCTGCATGCCGAATACAAAGCCGGTGAATGACAATGCCTCGGTGACGCGATTCATTCTGGACCGGGCGAAGGCTACGGGCAGCGTGCGAGTGTGGCCGATTGGCGCGGCGTCACTCGGGAGCAAAGGCGAGGCGATTTCGGAAATTGCGGGGATGAAAGAGGCGGGCATCGTGGCGGTTTCCGACGACGGCAAGCCCATCGCGACGGCCAAGCTGGCGCGGCAGGTGATGGATTATTGCCGGTCGCTGGACTTGCCGGTGATTGAGCATGCGGAAGACGTTTCGCTTGCGGCGGGTGCGGTGATGCGCGAGGGGGTAAGTTCGACGCGGCTGGGACTGCGCGGAATGCCAGCGGCGGCGGAGTCGGTTTGCGTGGGGCGCGACGTGCAACTGGCGGAATTGACCGGGGCGCGTGTGCATATCGCGCACCTTTCGGCGAAAGCATCGATCGAACAGGTGCGCTGGGCAAAGTCGCGCGGGTTGCGGGTAACCTGCGAAGTGACGCCGCACCACTTCACGCTGATCGATGAGGACGTGACGTACGATTCTCGGTTCAAGATGAATCCGCCGCTGGCGGCGCGCGAGGACCGGGTGGCGCTGTTGGAAGGGCTGGCGGACGGGACGGTGGACGCGATTGCGACCGATCACGCGCCGCACGAGCCGGCGCTGAAAGATGTGGAGTTTGACCGCGCGCCGTTTGGTGTGCTGGGGTTCGAAACGGCGCTGGCGCTGGCGCTGGAACAACTGGTGCATTCGGGGAAGCTTTCGCTGATGCGCATGATTGAGCTGTTCGCGACAGGTCCGGCGCGGGTCCTGGGGATGGAGCGCCAGATTGCTGCGGGCCAAGCGGCCGACCTGACAGTTTTTTCAGCGGACCACGCCTGGACGTACAGAGTGGAGGAGTCGTCAAGCAAATCACGGAATTCGCCTTTTGATGGGCGGAAGTTCAAGGGCCGACCGATCGCTACGATTGTTGACGGACAAGTGGTCTACAAAAACTAAGAATCCCAACGCAAAGACACGGAAACCACAGAGAGACTGCCATCGAAAGGGAGGCCCCCGAGCCGGTAATAAGCCTCAGTGGGTGGCGGGCTCGGCGGCGGGGTGGAGACCGTGCTGGGGCACTTCGTGGATGCCGCGCGCGGGCGGCTCAATGCGCTGACGGTAGAAATGATCGAGGGGAACGCGGCCCTTGCCGATGGGGTAAGCCTTTTCAATGGCCTTCATCACGTAGGCTTTCGAGAGGGTGGCGGCTTCGAGCAATCCACGGCCAACAGCCAGGTGCGCTGTAAGCGCCGAGGCAAACGTGCAGCCCGTGCCGTGGAGCGTTTCCTCTTTGCCTTTGTCGCCCACCAGGGGCATCATTTCGCTGCCGTCGAACAAGACGTCGACGGCCTTTTCCATGTGCCCGCCCTTGACGATCACCGCGCGGGCGCCCATCTCCACGAGTTTGCGCGCGGCTGCTTCCATGCCTGCCACGTCCTTGATGGTCAGGCCAGTCAAGACCTCTGCTTCGGGAACATTTGGCGTAATCACGCTGGCGCGCTTCAACATTTCTGTGGCCACAAACTTGACCCCGGGAGGATCGAGAAGTTCCGTCCCGCCTGAGGATTTCATTATCGGGTCCAGGACGACGTGAGCGAATTTGTTTGCATCGAGGAATTCCGCGGTGGCGGCAGCGTTGGCGCGGTTGCCGAGCATGCCGATCTTCACGGCGGCGATGCTGCAATCCTTTGCGAGCGCTTCGAGCTGCGCGCGAAGCTCAGCGCTAGGCGTGTCGTGAACGGTTTCAACTCCCTGGGTGTTCTGGACGGTCAGAGAGGTGATGGCGGCAATGCCGTAGCAGCCGTGGGCGGCGAATGTTTTCAAGTCCGCAGCGGTTCCCGCGCCGCAGGAGGGGTCAAACCCCGCGATGGTCAAGAGGATCGGCGGGGCGCTATGGCCGTTATGCCCGTTGGTCATCTTGTTGCTTTCTTGTTTTCCTTCCCACTTCTGGCTTTCAACTTCGGTTTGTCGACTTCCTTCATCTTGCGGCTTGCCGCCGCACTTCATTTAGATTCCTGCGGACAGAAGCGCGTTGGCCCTTAATTCACCAAAATTGCTTACCCTAAGCGAAAATTGCCGGCTGCGCTCGACTCCGCGTGACGATTTCTCTACCGCGGCCTCGAAGCACGCCGGCAAATGCGAATGTACGCGCAGATTTTTTCCAACGCAAGGGAAAAATTAAGAAATTCATGCAGGAATCGCGACTCGAAATCGGCCGGAAGAAATCTAGAGGTTCGTCTGAGCCGGAGGTTTCGATTCAAAACACAGGAAGCAATGGCAGGCAAGCATAAGTAAGCGGCTTGGAGCGACCATAGTTGAGGAAAGAAAACGGCTGCGCCGAAGAACGCCCATACCGGGGATAAGACAGCGTCAGGACCAGCAAGGCAAATCAAGCCGACTGGCCGATGACGCTGCCTGAACTCCCATTGCTTACTCCCGCAGAGATTATGGAAAGAGGCCGCGAACGAGGGTGGCTTCGGCGACGCGGCCGACAGCAAGAATCATGGCGCCGGCGCGCGGGGGAACGTGGTGCTTGCGCATGGTTTCGAGCATTTCCTGGAACGCGCGCACCATGACCTTTTGCAGCCGAGCGTTGACTTCGTCAGCGTCCCACATGAGGCCTTCCTGGTTCTGCACCCACTCGAAATAGCTCACGGTGACGCCACCGGCGTTGGCCAGAATATCCGGGAGCACTGTGATGCCGCGGCGCGCCAGGATTTCGTCAGCATGCGGCGTGGTAGGGCCGTTAGCGGCTTCGGCGACGATGCGGGCTTTGACGGCCTCGGCGTTGTGCAGGGTAATGACGTTTTCGAGCGCGGCGGGGACAAGAATGTCGCACTTCATGGTAAGCAGCTCGTCGTTGCTAATGCGGGAAGCGCCGGGCATGCCAACGACTGTGCCGGAACGCTCCTTGTAGCGCATGGCTTTGATGGGATCGATGCCGCGGGAATTGGTGACCCCGCCCCGGGTGTCGCTGAGGGCCACGATTTTGGCTTTCTTCTCGGCGAACAGGCGGGCGGCGGTGGCTCCGGCGTTGCCAAAACCCTGAATCGCGACACTCGCGCCGCGCAGCGGGATTTTTTTCACCTTGCAGGCTTCTTCCACCACGTAAAGCAGGCCGCGCGCCGTCGCTTCGCCGCGCCCTTCGGAACCTCCGATGGAAACCGGCTTGCCGGTGACCACGCCATGAGCCGCATGGCCGATGGTCATAGCATAAGTGTCCATGATCCAGGCCATGGTTTGCGCGTCGGTGTAGACGTCTGGCGCCGGAATGTCTTGCGCCGGGCCGATGAGCGGAAGGATCTCGCTGGCATAACGACGGGTCATGCGCTCGAGTTCGCTCTTGGACATTCGCTTGGGGTCGCAGACGACGCCACCCTTGGCGCCGCCAAAGGGAACGTTCACCGTGGCTGTTTTCCAGGTCATCCAGACGGCGAGAGCTTTCACTTCGTCGAGGGTAACGTTGGGATGGTAGCGGATGCCGCCTTTGCCGGGGCCGCGAGAGATGTTGTGCTGGACGCGATAGCCGGTGAAGACTTTCACCTGGCCGTTGTCCATCTTTGTGGGCAGGGAAACCTCAAGAACGCGCTTCGGGGTGCGGAGGATTTGGCGCAGGCCGGGATCGAGTTTTAGGAATTCCGCGGACATATCGAACTGAATTTGCGCGATGCGAAATGGGTTAAGGTCTTCGCGCGGAGCGATGCGCGGTACCAGCGGGGGTGCTCCGATCTGTTTGCCTGGGATTGTGGGTTTTGCGACCGTGGCCATCAGCGTCGGTCCTTTCGTCAACTTGATTTAAGCGCTCGTGCTAATTACTCGCCTTCGTACTACCTGCCCAATTCGAGCTCTGCTCCACCCTCGCAATCCATGACCGTTTCTCTAGCCGTGCGCGGCAAATTTCTTGGAACCAACAACATACGCATCGCGGCAAGCGATAGAGCAAAAGTGCAAGATTTCATCACCTTCGCGCATGGGAATGGAGAGCGTTTCGTCCACGTGCATTCCGCAAACAGGATCGCGTACCAGCCGGCGCGCTACACTCGAAGTCTGTGCATTACCCGCGGAGTTCCTGCCTGCCTGCCGTGCAGCGGTGTTCTGCGGTAGCGAACCGAAAAGACGACTAAGAAGCCGAACGCTCCAGGAGAGCACGAGCAGCCAAAACAAAAACCGGAGGATGCGGGCAAGAAGTGTCATGGGCGCTAAGACCGACTTACTGCGCTGGTACCCCCCAAGTGCCAGTGAGGTGAGTGTATGTAAGGCGAAAAGCGGTAGTCAAACGAAAAGGCGTGAATTCAAGAGGTTGCGGGGTGGAAACCCCGGGCAGGAATGTGCCAGGGAAGGCCGAATTGAGTGTAAGTCTTTTCTAACCAACAGTTTAAACACGGGCCGAGGTATGCAAACGGAAATGTTGACCGAAAAGCACCGCAAGATCTCGGAGGCGGTTGAAAATACACTATTTAGCTGCGGGAATGCGATCAATGCCCATGTAGGGGCGGAGAACTTCAGGGATTAAAATGGAACCGTCGGCCTGTTGAAAATTCTCGACCACCGCAATCCAGGTGCGGCCCACAGCGAGTCCGGAACCGTTGAGTGTGTGAACGAAGCCGCTTTTGCCGCCGCCCTTTGGTTTGAATCGGATGCCCGCGCGGCGCGCTTGAAAAGCTTCGCAATTGGAACACGAAGAGATTTCGCGGAATTCGTTGCTGGAGGGGAGCCAAACTTCAATGTCGTAGGTTTTTGCTGAGGCGAAACCCATGTCGCCGGTGCAAAGCAGCACGGTGCGATAGTGCAGGCCAAGTTTTTGAAGAATCACCTCGGCGTTTCGGGTGAGAGCTTCGTGCTCTTCGTAACTCTTTTCCGGGTGGGTGAACTTGAAGAGCTCGACTTTTTGAAACTGATGCTGACGAAGGATGCCACGGGTATCTTTCCCGGCAGCTCCGGCTTCCGAGCGGAAACAGGCGGTCCAGGCGGTGACGTTGATGGGAAGCTTTTCCTCGGGAATGGTTTCGTCGCGATGGAGATTGTGCAATTCGACCTCGGCCGTGGGCGTGAGCCAGAAGTCCGAGCCTTCCAGGCGGAACAGGTCGGCGGCAAACTTGGGCAACTGGCCGGCGCCGGTGAGCGAGGCGCTATTCACAAGAAAAGGCGGAAGAATTTCCGTGTAGCCGTGCTCGCGGGTGTGCACGTCGAGGAAGAAATTCGCCAAAGCGCGTTCGAGACGCGCTCCCCAGCCTTTGTAGACAGCAAAACGCGCGCCGGTGATTTTGGCGGCCGCCTCCAGGTCCAGGATGCCTGCGCGCTCGCCGACTTCCCAATGCGGTTTGGGCTGGAAATCGAACTTCGGAGGCGTGCCCCAGCAGCGCACTTGCTTGTTCTCCGCAGCGCTGGCGCCGAGGGGAACTGAAGAATGGGGCACATTGGGAATGGTCAGCAGCAGTTCACGCTGCTTGGCATCGAGTGCGGCGATTTGTTCGTCAGCCTGCTTGATACGCTCGGAAACCTGCTTCATCTCCGCGATCAGAGCGTCGGCGATCTTTTTTTCTTTCTTGAGGCGGGCGATTTCGTCAGTGGCTTTATTGCGCTGGGCTTTCAGTTGTTCGGTTGCGGTAATGAGCTCGCGGCGCTCCTTGTCGAGTTGGCGGAAGCCGTTCAGATCCAGGGTCATGCAGCGCTTCTTGGCCATGTCGGCGAAGACGTCCAGGTGGTCACGGAAGTAGCTAAGATCATGCATGGCGTGAAAAGAATACCGTAATCTGCATGAGGCTTGTAGCCGGTCCAGACCCTATAATAGTGTCGCAGCGTAGAGCGGATTACGACGAGCGTGGCACCTCGCTCATGAGCGCGAGCAGATTGCCTTCGCTGTCGCGGAAGAAGGTCATCCACAGATCGTACTTCGGCATTTGCGCAATCACGTGAGGCTCGTCTTCGAATTTAGTTCCCGCGTCCTTGAGGCGCCGGTGGGTGGCGCGAATATCCCCAACTTGAAAATAAAGGACAGAACTCGGGTGGTCGAATTCCGGTTTTTCCGGCCTGTCCAGCATCAGGCGGACGCCGCCGCAGTCGAAAAAGGACAGTTGGCCGGCGCGAAACAGATGCTGGAGTCCCAAGACGTCGCGATAGAATGCCGTGGCGCGATCCACGTCATGAGCGTTGATGGCGATCTGCCCGATGCGGGCTAGCGCGGTACGGTCTTGCGGGTTCATGGCAGCGGTACTCATAAGGTGGACCTCCACGAGGCACTTTAGTTAGCATAGCTAACTATATCTTATGACGGGTGTCAAGCAGAAAAGTGTTCTAACACCGGCATTGCTGGAGACCGCAGACAAGCTGCACTCCGCGACGATTCATCTTTTGAGGCGCTTGAGGGTGCGCGACCGCGAAAGCGGGATTGGCCCGGCGCAACTTTCGGCGCTTTCGGTGCTGGTGTTTGGCGGGCCAAAGGCGCTCGGAGAGCTTGCCGACGCCGAACAGGTGCGTCCGCCGACGATGAGCCGCATCGTCTCGGGCCTGGCGCGGGCAGGTCTGGTGAAGCGCGAGGCTACCGAAGATGGGCGGCGTGTGCGGCTGGTGGCTACAGCAAAGGGCGCGAAGATCCTTTGGGAGGGGCGCAAGCGGCGCGTGGAGTCCTTAGCAAATGCTTTAGCGCTTCTAGGAGAGGCTGAAAGGGGACGTTTGCGCGGATTGGTGGACTTGCTTCCAAAGATCGTTCGAAAAATCTAAGCGCGACTCCTGAAAAGAGAAGTACTTTTGTACCCAGGCAAAGTACTTCTGTGGGAAGGAAAAGTACCGGGGAGAATGAACCCCGCGACCTATCGACGGGCAATGTTGCAAAAAACAGACTTGACCCGTAGTCGGAAGTGGTTTGGCCCGCTGGAGGTAAAGCTATCTCCTTGGCGCCGGTTGGCCGCTCGCGAGCGCGGCAAATCGCGCCGGCCGGGCCCGGCCCTTTGGATTACGGTTACCCTCCATCCCCCCCACGCCCGAGCGGCCGGTGCCCCCACCGGCCGCTCACTTTTTGAGTTCAGAGTTTCTCATTTGTAAGTTGTAAGTCCGAGGCGGAGAAAACCGGGAAGGCGAACAGTGGACTCACCCTTTTAGCCGGAAATTCAGGAATGCGGCTATGGAAGTACTCAGAGTGCCTATAAAAAACGAAAAAGGGGGCCGGTGCAAGCCCCCTTCTTCATCAATTGACGCCCCTAAACCGGTAACCGAGTCGAGGATCGGTTCCGGCCACCCCGGGAAGCCAATCTTTGTAAGTTAAACAGAAGGGAGCAAGTCTGATGCCAGGGGGGCTTAGTTTACAACAACCTTACGAAGGTCATTGAAACCAAAGTGTTTAGGAGAGAAGAGTGACAGCTGAACATGAAACGGCCGGAGGGAAGCCTACAAAATCCCACAGGAATTTGCAGAGGGTCCTCCATTCTTTGGGAGCAAGCTAACGAGGTATCGTGACGCTAGCGGTTTCATCCTCTTTGCATGGGAGGTAACAAAATCGTTATTTTCCGATCGACTCAACCATATCATCATCATCCGCAAGCCCGGTCAGGGTATCCGAGAAACGACTGGCAAATGTTGGTTTCAAAGTGTGCAAAAAGCGACGCTTAGGCTCGGGCGGGCGGGCCGAGATTGTGCGCGGCGCTAACGGCGCCACGCCGGAATGCCCAGGAGGGCAAGCCAAAGCAAGAGGCTGGGGCCTGACTCGGCGAGAAAAAAGAACCAGGGCCAAGAGACTCTTGAGCGCGCAGCGAAAGCCGTTGATGGTGCATCGAAGCGCTACCGAATTCCAGCGTTCCGGCCGCTTTGTTCAAGCGCCGATCGAGGAGCGCAGGGCGACGGCGAGGGACTGGGTAAAGCGGTGGACATCGGCCTCGTGTTCGGCTTCCACCATGATACGCGCGAGCTGCTCGGTCCCGGAATAGCGAAGAACGATGCGGCCATTTTCGCCAAGAGCGGATTGCGCCTCGGCGAGCGCGCGGGAAACTTCCGGGAGGGAATCGAGCGGCGGTTTCGAGCGCACCTTCACGTTGACGATTTGCTGCGGGTAATCCTTCAGGCCCTGGACCAGCGACTCGATTTTTCCGTGCAGGGAGACTAGAGAAGCGATCTTTACCGCGGTAACGAGCCCATCGCCCGCAGGACTGTCGTCGAGAAAGATGATGTGGCCGGACTGCTCTCCCCCGAGCACGTTCCCACTGCGCAGCATCTCTTCGAGGACGTAGCGGTCGCCGACGGCAGTGCGAGCCAAGGTGATTTTTTCCTGGGCGAGAATGCGCTCGAGGCCGAGGTTGGACATCGAAGTAGCCACCACGCGATTGCCCTTGAGCATATTTTGGGATTTCAGAAAACGGGCGGCGGCGAGAAGGACGCCGTCTCCGTTCACGACTTTTCCGGTTTCGCAGACGAAGAGCGCGCGGTCAGCGTCGCCGTCGAAAGCCACGCCCAATCGCCCTTTCTCTGTGACGACACGCTTCTGCAGCCCCTCCAGATGAAGCGACCCGCAGTTGGCGTTGATGTTGCGTCCGTCGGGCGAGACGTTCATCGCAATCACGTCCGCACCAAGCGAACGAAACAGCTCCGGGCCAAGCTTGTAGGCCGCGCCGTTGGCGCAATCGAGAGCGATGCGGAAGCCGCTCAGCTTGGCGCCGGGAATCAGCCTTTTTTGCAGGAAGTCAAGATATTGGGCATGGAGTGACTCGTCGGCCGTGAGGCGCAACGTGTTCTTAGGCGCTGGTTCCTTGCGATGCTTAAGAATGTCGGCCTCGAGTTCCTCCTCCACGGCATCGGGAAACTTCATGCCTGCGTGGGAAAAAAGCTTTACGCCGTTGTCTTGAAACGGATTGTGCGAGGCAGAAATCACGACACCGGCCTGGAAATCATTTTGGCGGACCAGGCACGCGACGCCCGGGGTCGTAATGACTCCGGCGAAGGCAACGCTCGCTCCGGCTTGCGTGAGTCCTGCAGCGAGAACAGAGGCGATGTGCGGGCCGGATTCCCGCGTGTCCATGCCAATGAGAACCTGCGCAGAGCCATGTGCGCGCTTTAGATAGGTGCCGAGGGAATGCCCAGTGGCGAACAGGGTGGCGTCATCGAGCGGTGGAGTGCCGGGGATACCGCGAATGCCGTCGGTTCCGAAGAGCTCTTTGGTCATGAAACAGAGAGCATTTCCTTCAAGGGTCGCCGCGCGGAAAGGGTTGCGGCAGCGGCCCCGCGTATTGGAGGACAACTCCGAAAGTTTAACATATGCAAACGAGGAGCTTGCAATCGGCCTCAGCTGATCGCTCCGTGACAAGAAATCGCAAACAGAGCGGCCGGCAGATTGAACTCTTAGATCGCGCGGGGAACGCCGCAGGGAAACAATTCAGTACCCTGCGACGTACCGCTTGCGGGAATGTGCTACCTTGTACCGTCGGAGCCGCTTGTGTCCGCTACCCAGTCCCCGCCATCTATCGTGCGTATTACCAGCACCAGCTTCAGCGCGCGGGTGGTCGCCGCCGCCATCATCCTGCTGTTTTTTTATTACGCCGCCGGTGTGATCATTACGCTGCTGTTTTCCATTCTTCTTGCGTATTTTCTGGATCCAGCGGTGGAATTCTTGGAGAAATTCAAACTCCCGCGAACACTGGGTGCCATGATCATAGTCTTGGCCCTCATCGCCATTATGGCTGCCGTTGGTTACGGCCTTGGGACCCGGGTTGCGGATTTCACCGACGACTGGCCGAGGTACCGCGGCCTTTTGCAACACCTAGCCACAAGCGTGCAAGGCAAGATTCAGGGAATCGAGGGTCAGGTTTCACAGATTGCGCGGGACGAAGGAGTTGCTTCGTCTGTGAGCGCGTCTTCGGAACCAAGTGTCGTGCGCACGCTCATCCAACGTGGGATCGGCTCGTTGTTTGCTCTCTTTCTGGTAGTCACCTTCGTGCCTTTTCTCGTGTTTTTCATGCTGGCCGAAAAGCGTCAGGTGTGGCACGGGACCTTGCAGCTTTTTCCCGCATCGCGACGGACACAGGTCAAGGAGACCCTGGAAGACGTGCGCGACGTGCTGCGGGATTACCTGGCGGGAATGAGCTTGGTGACTCTCCTGGTCATTGCCGCAAGCAGCCTATTCTTCTGGGCGCTCGGGATGGAGTTTCCCGTGCTGACGGGGATTGTCTCCGGCTTGCTGAACATGGTGCCGTACATTGGCACCGTCCTGGCCTGGTTGCCGGCCTTCATGATTGCACTTGCAAAATGGACCAATGTCGGCCAATTCGCGTTCATTGCGGTAGTGTTGACCACCATTCACCTGCTGGCGCTAAATCTCGTCGCTCCTAAGCTGGTGGGCCGGCGCGTGCGCTTGAACGCAGTTGCCATTACTGTAGCGCTGCTGTTCTGGGGCTGGGTGTGGGGGGCAATGGGGCTGGTGCTGGCAATTCCGATTACCGCCACGCTGCGGGTGATCTGCGACCATACCGAATCATGGAAGCCGATTGGGCGCTGGCTGAGCGATTGAGGCAACCGCCGCCTCTGTTCGTGTTAAATTTCCTGGCAGGGCCGGGAATCATGAATCGAAAGCTGGTTGTTGCCATAGGTGGGCTCGCAGTTTCTTTTTGTGTGGCTCCTCAGGCCCAAGCTTGGGGCTGCAGGGGACACCAAACCGTTGCGCTTATTGCAGAGAAGCATCTAACACCGGAAGCGCGACAGCTGGTAGACAAGCTGCTCAGCGAAAATCCGATCGATCCGGAGTTGAAGCGCTACTGTGGCAATGCCTCCCCGGACCTTATGGTGGACGCTTCGACATGGGCAGACGACGTTCGCAACGAGCGACGCAATGGTCCTTGGCATTACATCGATATTCCGCGAGGAAAGCATAAAGGCTCGCTCGAGGAGTATTGCGGAGCCGACGGATGCGTGACGCGAGCGATCGAAGAACAGCGCGCCATTTTGAAAGATAGATTTGCCGACGCGGCAAAGCGCGCCGAAGCTGTCCGCTACCTGGTTCATTTTGTCGGCGACATGCATCAGCCTTTGCATGTCATAAACAACGGGGACAAGGGGGGAAACTGCGCTCCGGTCAAGTATCTTCATCACCAGCCGCTGCCCAATCCGCTGCCTCCTGAGCGGGAAGACTACTCTCCTAATCTTCACCAGATTTGGGACACCGAGGTTGTCGAGCGCGATATGGAAGTCTCCAATCCTCACCGCTACGCGGATGATCTTGACGAAAGGTTCCGGGCGGAGGGGGCTAAGTGGGAAGCTACCGCTTTTGATGTGGAAAAATGGGCCTGGGAAGTTCACGAGCGCGCGGAAGCAGACGTGTACGGCGCGTTGGCAGCGAAAATTCCCGTCGAACCGGACGTGAAGCCGAAAGGTTGTTCGGACAATAATCACATCGGGCGGCGTATGTTCGAAAAGCATTTGAGGGCCGATGAGGCTTACCAAGACAGAGCCGCAAAGGCCGCCGAGACAGGCTTAGCGGAAGCCGGAGTGCGGTTGGCGATGATCCTCAATGATGCGGCAAAGACAAATCCCTAGGCTGCGGCTGACGAGGTCCAGAAAGCAATGTTTCAGTCTTGGCGGGTGTGGCACCCAACGATTTGAGGAAACTCACGAGTTGCCAGCGCTGCGGCTCGGGCAGCTTTGCCCACACGGGCATTCCCTTTCGGACGACACCGTTCGTGAGGATCCAGAAAATCGCGCCGGGCTCGGCGTTTTGAATCTCGGGCGCGCGCAGGCCGGGTCCCTTCTTCCCGCCTTCGGCGTTGTGGCCATGGCATTCGGCGCAACGCTGTTCGAACAGGATTCGGCCTGCCGCAATTGCGTCGGGGTCTTTTTCTAGAGGATTGCGTTTGGCACGGGCTTTTTCCGGCGCCTTGCCGATTTCGGAGTAAACCGACTCTGCCTTGGGGTTTTGGGGGGAGGCGGTGCTGCAAAGCTGCTGTGTTGCCATCGCCGGGAGAATGACGGAGCAAATCAAGAGCGTGGTGAAACCGAGGCCACGAATGTTCATGGACGGCCCCGGAAGAGTCGGCCGATCATCGAGCCAAAGCCGCTGATTTCCCGCGAGAGGCCCCAGCGGAGCAGAAATTGGTGGCTATTCTCATTCAGCCCGAAGCCGGGAGAGATTCTGAGCGTCCAGCCTGAAGGAAAATTCCAACCCATCACCGCCGCGGCGTAGTGCGACGTATCATGCAAGCCGAAATGATAGCGGTCGCCAAGCCCGCCGTACATTTCGGCTCCGGCAATGAAATTCTGCGGGCAGAAAGAGCAACGTCTCGCGGAAGCCTTTAATGCCAGAGGCCGGCTCGCACCGAGCGCGTAGCCAAATTCCCAGGGCAAGTTGGAGAAGTTCTTCGCCGCCAAAGTGTTTTCCGTGAAGTTCCAGCCTTTGCGAGTGGTGGAAAGAATGAGCTTCAGCTCCATTTCGTTGCTAATCTTCCGCCGTGCCACAGCGTTGGGCGTGAGAAAGTCGGCTTCGAGGTCGTGCCCTTCGCCTTCTTTCAGGATTTTGTCGGCGCCGCTCTTGTGTTCGTATTCGACGTACAAGAGGGGATTGATGAAGTGTTCTTGCTTGAAGGGGCGCAAGCGGTTCTCCCAGCGAATCCCCGTGAAGATGGTGCTGTCGCCGAAGGTGGTCTGGCCGTCGAGATAGAACTCGGTGGTCCACCAGGCCTTGGCGCCGTATTCAAACTCCATCCAGTAGGCTTGAAAGTCATTGCCCTGACGCTGCGTGCCAAACGTGGAGAAAAATTCAATCTCAAGGTTCCCCGGCTCCTCTAGATAGTGGTCATAAGCAACAAAATAGGGGTTTTCTTGCGCTCCGGAGATTGCGGGAAAACTGGTGATGGTGAAAAACACCACAAGGACAGGGACAAGGGCCTTAAGAAAGGTCACGAAAGAGGCGCTCCTTGCAAATTGTTTGCAACTAGATATAAGACTAAAACAGTCCGAGATTGTTTTCAACCCTGGCTTTTTCCAAGGAGATTGCGCCTCTTCCCTGGCAACAGAGCACTACTAGGTTCAGCGGGCCGAGGATTACTTCCTGGTAGCCATGGTAGCGCTTAATGCTTGCCCTGGAACTCAGTCTAGATAGACTTGCTGGTGTTAGGAATGCGAGAACGCTCGCATCAGGTAAACTTGCCCATAGGCCCGACCCTCTCGCCGACCGGAAACACCCCCTGCGAACGCCCCTCCGTTCGGAAAGACACAGCGCAATGGATGGCTCATCGCCTGGCCCATGAGCATCTGCTTGCCGCTCTTCTTGAATCCTCGGAAGACGCGGTGGTCAGCCTGTCGCTTGAGGGCGTTATTGAGACTTGGAGCGCTGGCGCTGAACGCGTTTACGGTTACACCGCAGGGGAGATGGTCGGACAATACCTGAAGCGTCTTTTGCCGGTTTATGAACTGCCGCAACTGGATAGCTTTCGCTCGCCAAGAGACGGGTCTGAAAGCAAGTGGATCGAGATAGGAGAGCGGCTCCACAGAAACGGCTCACGGATTCTTCTCTCCATAAGACGCAGCGTCATTCGCGGGGCAAACGGCGAGGCGGAAGGGGTTCTGGAGATGGCCAAAGTTCTCGACCCGCAGGAAGCGCCCTGGTCGCCACAGCAAGCTTCTCTTCGCCTGATGATGGAGCAGGTGCCGGGGCTCCTTTGGACCACGGATCGGAATCTGAGAATCTCCGCCCACTGGGGCATGGGATTGCCGGCGGCAAAGATTCGTCCCGGTTCCTTGGCGGGAAAAGATGTTCGTGAGTTCCTGGGAGCTGCCGATCCGCGCTCCACGCCTATAGCGGAACATTACTCCGCTTTGCGCGGAGTTGTTTCGCGGTTTGAGCACACTTGGAAGAGCAGCGTGCTCGAGATACGCGCGGGACCTTTACGCTCGGCTTCCGGCGAGATCATCGGATGCCTCGGCGCGGCGGTAGATATCACCGAACACAAAAAAACCGAAGAACGGGCCCTCCATCAGGCGCGCCACGATGGACTGACGGGTCTGGCGAATTACCGCGAATTTATGGATCGATTGGAGCGAGAAGTGCGACGCGCCGAGCGCAGCCACGATTCCTTCACGCTATTGCTTCTCGATCTTGACGAACTAAAGCGCATCAACGACCTGCAAGGCCACCTGGCCGGAAATCGCGCCCTTCGCCGGGTGGCCGCGGTCATGATGGAGCATTGCCGGTCAACGGATGTGGCGGCGCGCTATGGGGGCGACGAATTTGCCGTGTTGCTGATCGATTCCGACCGCGGCATGGCGGAACAGGTTGCCCAGCGCATCGAGCGGCGGCTGAGTGCGGATGACGAGAAGCCTCAGCTCAGTGTCAGTATGGGGATAGGAGTTTATCCAGACGATGGCAGAAGTCCAGCCGAGATTATCGAGGCAGCCGACCAACGCCTGTACCGTCGCAAGAAAGATCCCACACAACACACCGTTGCGGCTCCCTGAAGAGCCTCTCAGGAAGGTTGTGATTCGTGCGCGCGGCGGACTCTAAATGATCATGCACTCTACTTGATGATCAGGTCGGCCCGCGTGGTGAACACCAGCCGGGTTTCGGCGGGAAACTCGATGTCTTTCTTGCCCGTGGCGGCAGCGCCAGCGGTGCCCGCTCCCGCGCCCGCCGCTGCGCCGATGGCCGCGCCCTTGCCTCCTGCTGCGAGAGCGCCAAGGGCCGCTCCACCGGCCGCGCCCCCGCCGATGAAACCGGCATCGCGCTTGCCCTTGCCTTTCTCGGTTCTGCCGGCAGAGTTGGTTGCCATGGTGTACGCCTTGCCTCTCACGGTCACCGCGCGCAACCGCAGGTAGAGTTTCGCGGGCGTTGAAAGCCGACCCGAAGTCTGCACGCTGCTGACAGACAGCTTGACCTCGGAACCTTTCGGAATTACGACCTTGCCCCCTACCAGCACATCTTTGGCCAGCGAGCCCGTGATGGTCTGCCCGACCTTCGCATCCTTCGAACTGACCGCCTGATCCGTCACCACGGGAATGCGCGTTCCTGCGGGAATGGTCCCGCCGGCCGGCGACAATGTGGGGAGCAGAAATACCGCCAAAAGAAAGACTGCCACCGCTCGAATACTAGAATTCATTTCCGTCACCTCAGAACTTGGAGTTGGAGCCGGTGAGAAAAATCTTAGCAGAACGAATTCTTGAACCGCAGCAGAACTCCAGAGGGAGGACGCTAAAGATGAAATGCCAAATGGTCGGAGCCGGGGGACTTCGGCTCCAGGTAGAGGTTATCAATTAGCCGCGTCTTACCGATGAAGACGGCGAGGAGCACATAGCACGCTTTGGCGACTCGCGTCACTGGCTCGAAGGATTCGGCATCCACAATTTCCGCGTAATCGATGGCCGCGAGCCGTTCGCTTTCGAGTTTTCGCCGCAAAGTTGCTTGCAAATGCAACGCGTCGCGGCTTCCCGCCTCCAGCTCCTTTTTTACCGCTTGCAGCGCGCGGAACAAAACTGTGGCGGCTTTGCGCTCTTCCCCATTCAAGTAAACGTTGCGCGAAGAAAGAGCCAGCCCATCCGGGTCGCGCACAATGGGGCAAACGGCAATCTCCGCGTCGAGATTCAGGTCGCGGACCATTAGCTCGATGAGGCGCGCCTGCTGGGCATCCTTTCTACCGAAGTAGGCTCGATGCGGCTGCACAATCTGTAGCAGCTTCATCACGATGGTTGTGACGCCGCGGAAGTGCCCCGGCCGCGAGCGGCCTTCTAATCTTTCGCTGAGACCCTCGACGTGGACATAGGTTGAAAAATCTCTTGGATAGATCTCCGCCGCCTCCGGCGCGAACAACGCATCCACGCCGGCCTGCTTCAGCTTTTCGGTGTCGCTTTCGAACGCGCTCGGGTATTTTGCAAAATCCTCGTTCGGGCCGAACTGTTTCGGGTTGACGAAAATCGATGCGATGACCGGAGAACATTCTCTTTTCGCTCTCGCGATCAGGGAAGCATGGCCTTCGTGCAGCGCGCCCATCGTCGGCGCCAGTCCGATGATGCGATTCTGCTCGCGGGCCTGCCTCGCCATCTCCTTCATCCATGCAATCGTTCGAATGATTTCCACTGGAAGAAATGCAAGAAACTACGCTCCCGCGGCCGCGGAGCGCTCGCGGTAAAAGTGCATCAGGTCGGTCAAAATCGGCGCGGCCCCGAGTTGCCGCAAAAGCGTAGTGACTTGGCCCCGGTGATACGTTCCGTGATTCACCAGGTGCTGCATCGATTGCCACAGCGGATTCTTGTAAACGCCGAAGTTGAGCGTCTTGTATTCCATCACACGATCAAGATCCGCCTGGGTCACCCCGCGGACAAAATTCAGAAGCCGGGGTTCGAACCCGGTCCACCGCTCTTGCAAGCTGCTTACATCCTTGAACTGCGCGGTGTCTGGAAGCGAGGACGGCGAACGGCCCTGAAAACGCTCCAACCACAACCACTCCGCTCCGTAAATGTGCGCCAAGGTGTCGCGAACGGATGCGAAGCTCGAGCCCATGGGCTTGAGGAACTGTTCGGTGGTGAGTTTGGAAGCGGCCTGCAACTGGCGATGGTTGGCCCAGGAATTATAGTCATAGAGCGTGCGCATCTCTTCTGGTGACATGGCCCCCTCTTGTCTGGCCTGCGGCCAAAATGCACTTGGTGATCATTTCGTGACCGTGGATTTTTCAGTTTGACTGATGCTGACCATGAGAGACGTTCTCCTTTCTACCAATCGCCGTCGGTGTTGACGGGCGCCTCTCTCTCTTCCTTGGTCATCGGTCCGGAATGATACGATTCCGCGTCAGACGGGAATCTTCCGCTCAGCACATCCTGGCAATATTCCCGCACCGCGTTCGAGATGATTTCTCCGACCTCGGCGTAGGGCCGTGCGAATTTCGGCAAGGGGCTGAAAGACAGCCCCAGGATATCGTGGAGCACGAGCACCTGGCCGTCACAGTCAGGCCCAGCGCCAATGCCGATCGTGGGAATCCGCAGCTCCCGGGTAATGTGGGCTGCCAGTTCGCGCGGCACGGCTTCGAGCACCACAGCAAACGCGCCCGCGGCTTCCACCGCGCGCGCATCGCGAATCAAGTGCTCCGCGGAGTCTGGCGTTTTTCCCTGTACCCGGTAACCGCCGAGCGCGTTCACTGATTGCGGCGTCAGGCCGATGTGCCCCATCACCGGAATTTCCGCCTCGGTGAGGCGGGCGATCAGCTCTAAGCGCCGTTCGCCCCCTTCCACTTTCACCGCCTCCGCTCCTGCTTCTTTCACGAAACGAACAGCATTGCGCAGTGAATCCGCCGTGTCCGTGTGGTAGCTGCCGAAAGGCATGTCTGCCACCAGCAAAGCGCGCCGCACGCCGCGCCTCACCGCTCGCGTGTGATGCAGCATGTCCTCGAGAGTGACAGGAAGAGTGCTCTCATGGCCGAGCACGACCATGCCCATGGAGTCCCCGACGAGAATCACGTCCACGCCGGCTTCATCAACCAGCCGCGCGGTCGGATAGTCGTATGCCGTCAGGGAGGTAATCTTGTTTGGCTTGGAATAAGAACTGGCGGCCTGAGCCTTGCGCTGGAGAAGATCCGGGACGGTGATCTTGCCGTTCCCAGGATTAGGAACAACGCTCATCTTGTCCTCCGGTGCCGCTCCTTGACTTCTGGATGCAGCCCTGTACCTTGGACTCCGCAAGAATAACAAAACGCGATGCGAAGCTCCAGGAATTTTGATGCCAGGTAGGCTTCGAGAGATATGCGACGGTCGGGCGGGGCGTCTGCCAAAAGATCGCGCTTGACAAGTTCATGCGCTTTGCAATACAAAGTACTCTATGGGGGTTGCCATGGACCGTCCCGCAAGCTCGACCAAACTGTTTGCCGTTGCTTTTACGGAATGGCTGCTGATTTTGCCCCCGGCCCTGCTTCTGGCAGCCGCCGCGCTGCGCCTCTTGCAGCCCCGTCAATACGAACCAGCTCGGACAAGCTGGGCGATCTTCGAGTGGGCCGGCACGCACATCTCGCGCACCGGCGCGGCTCTGCTCTTTGTTGGCTTGCCGATGGTTGCCGTGGTCGCAGGCTGCGCTGTGCTCCTGGCTGTGTGGCGCGGAAATGAAGCTTTGCGCCAGGACGTGCAAGCGATGGTGGCAAATGTTCGCCGGCATTTGGCTATCGCAATTCTGGGATCAGGAACGTTGCTTGCCGGCGCGATTCTCGCCGCTGTCCTGGCTCACCTGATCACCGATTGAGGCTTGCGGAACGGTTACGATGACAGCATATGGACCCCCGGTCAGTTCAGGTTTTCTGCGGCGTCTGTGCGCGGCCTTTCCACTGTCCGCCTCGGCCGAGCCAGTAGCGAACGGCTGAAACACACGTGGCGTAAGCGTAGAAAAGAACGGCAACAGGCAGAGTCAAAGCCCAAAGCCAAGAAAGTCCGTAAAACTTCACCGTTACCGCAAAACAAGCCGCCATCAACGCGGCGGTCGTGTCCACAAGCAACCAAGCTTCTCCCGGGTAGACAAAGAAGAGCACCCAAGGCAGCAAAAAGGTCACGAAGAGCCCTCCAAGCGTGCCCAGCAGCAAAACAAAGGAGTAGTGGAGCTGCGTGAAGGCGGTGCGCGCAATCATGTCGCGAATCTCGGCGAAGCTGGCGGAATCGCGCAAGCTCATACTTCCGCGGGTCAGTCCCATCCAGATCTTTCCCCCGCTCTCTTTCACCAGACGCGCGAGAGCGCAGTCGTCAATGATCTCGCCACGAATCGCGGCCATGCCGCCTAAACGCTCGAGCGCCGCGCGCCGCAACAAGATGCAGCCCCCAGCCGCGCCGGCGGCGCGCGACCTTGGATTCTCAATCCAACTCGGCGGATAAAGCATGAGGAAGAAAAAAAGAAACGATGGAATGAGGAGCCGCTCGGGAAAAGTTCTCGTTTGCAGCAACACCATCAAGGAAGCCAGGTCGAGGGAATGGTTCTCTGCGCGAGACACCAAGCGGCCGAGGGTATCCGGTGCATGAACGATGTCAGCATCCACAAACCAAAAGTATTCGGGGGATTTTCCTGCGGCCTCCGCAATTCCTTCTTTTATGGCCCAGACCTTTCCCGTCCAGCCCGAAGGAAGACTGGCGGCGGTGTGGATTGCGACTTTGCCGGCTGCCCCGGATTGTTCGGCAGCTTTTCGCGCCAGCTCGGCAGTGCCATCACTACTCTGATCATCCACCACGATTACAAAAAGCTCCCCGGGATAGTCCTGGCCTAACAAGGAAGCGACGGAGCGCTCAATCATTTCCGCTTCATTCCGCGCGGGAACTATGGCAGCAACTCGTGGCCACCGTTCGAGTGGCGTCGGCTCGGTACGGTCTTCCTGCAACTGCCAGAAATTTCCGCGGGCAAAGAAAAGGTACAGCCAAATGGCCAGCGGAACAGCGGCGATAGCTGCGAGCGTCAGGGGCACTTGCTATGGTGCAGCAAAGGGCGTTCGGGGCTACCCTAGGTCCTCACCGCGAATCGGCAAACGGCGCAGCCGCTTGCCGGTGGCGTTGAAAATGGCATTGCAGAGGGCCGGGGCAATCACGGGAACGGTTGGCTCGCCGATGCCGCTCGGGTCCTCTGAGCTAGGCACGAGGTAAACGTCGATCGGCGGAGCTTCGTTCATACGGATCATTTCGTAATCGTTGAAATTGGCTTGCACAACACGGCCGCGGTCTACGGTGATAGCGTCCTTGACGGTCGCGGCAAGCGCATAAATCGCCGCACTTTCTACCTGGGCGCGCACGCCGTTGGGGTTGACCACGCGGCCGCAATCAACCGCACAAACCAAACGCTTGACCTTGAACGAGCTGGGATGCGCGGCAACCTCCGCTACCGCCGCCACGTAGCTGAAGAAGGAGTAAAAGGCAGCGATACCGCGGCCTTGGGCCTGGGGAAGGGGCTTGTCCCAGCCCGCCTTTTCGGCAGCGAGCCGCAGTACGCCTTTCAGCCGAGCGGTGTCGAGCGGATGATAGTCCTCTCGGCCTTCGCCAAACTGCGGAATCTTGCGGTCGTCCCCAATCAACTTCAGGCGAAAGGCAAGCGGATTTTGTCCCGAAGCATGGGCTAGTTCATCCACAAAGCTTTCCATGACAAAGCCGCTGCTGGAATGTTCAACCGAGCGCCACCAGGCGCGAGGCGCGCTGGAATGCGCAAGCGTGTATTCAATGCGGACGTTCGGCGTGGAATAAGGAATGGTTGCCCCGCTACCGAATTCTCCCATCCCCGGATCATCGGCACCTTTTTGGCTCCACTTTGCGGCAATGGAAGTGGAAGTCTGAAAATGCTTCCAGGCGGCCAGCTTGCCTTCGCCATCCAGGGCGCCTTGCAGCCTGTGATAGGACGCGGGACGATAGAAATCGTGCTGCATGTCGTCTTCGCGGGTCCATAGCACCATGACTGGGTTGCTGGAAATCTTCGCTACTTGTGCTGCTTCCATCACGAAGTCCGCGTGATAGCGTCTACCGAAGCCGCCGCCCATCAAAGTGGTGTGCACAACTACTTTTTCCGGAGGAAGTTTGGCAATTTCCGCAATCACGGCCTGCGCCCACTGTGGCCCTTGGGAGGGCACCCAAGCCTCGGCGCTGTCCGGACCAATGTGCACGGTGCAATTCATTGGCTCCATGCAAACGTGGGCCGCAAAGGGTAGTTCGTAGATCGCTTCCACTTTCTTTGCGGAAGCGGAGAGGGCGGCATCCGCGTCGCCGTCGTTGCGAAGGACGTTTTTTCCAGGCTTCGCTGCGTTTTCCAGGAACTGCTTCCGCAGCTCGTCGCTCGATTCGTTTGCGGCCGGGCCTTCGTCCCAATTCACTGCGAGAGCTTTCCGGCCCTGGATGGCAGCCCAGGAATTGTCAGCAAGAACGGCCACGCCACCGGTGGTGGAAGCTCCCCGGCCGCTGGTCTTTATCTCGAAAACGTCGCGCACGCCGGGAACGGCTTTTGCTTTGGTGGCATCGAAGGAAGCCACTTTGCCTTCAAACACGGGGCAACGCGCAATCACCGCGTAAAGCATACCGGGCACGCGCGAATCGATGCCGAATTTGGCCGAGCCGGTGGATTTTGCTGCCGCGTCGAGGCGGAGCACTTCGCGGCCAACGATGACGAAGTCGCTGGGATTCTTGAGCGGCACCTTGTGCAGGTCGGGAATCGGGAGCTTTGAAGCTTCGGCGACGAGTTCGCCAAAACGGAAGGACCGCTCCGGATGGCCATGAACAACGTAGCCATTCTTGGCTTTGCAAGTGTCCGCGCCAACCTCCCATTTCTTCGCCGCGGCAGCAATCAACAGCTCGCGCGCGGCGGCGCCGGCCTGCCGCAAAGGAAGCCAGGAGCCCTCGACACTGCCACTGCCGCCGGTTCCGAGGTCATAAATCTTGGGATTGGTAGGGGCCTGCTCCACACGCACCTGTTTCCAATCCGCGCACAGCTCTTCGGCAAGAATCATCGGCAAGGAGGTATAGACACCCTGACCCATCTCCGACTTCCCCAGGACCAACGTGACGCGGTTATCCGGCGTAATGCGCACCCAGGCGTCGAATGGATTCGGAGTCTTCTCTTCCTGATCCTTCGCCTGATCGCCAAATGCCCGCGGGCTCAAGTGAAAACCAATCACCAGTGCCGCGCTGCCCGCGGCGCTCTTTTTTAGAAAGTCACGGCGATTCACAACGGGAGCAGTTGCCATGGCACACCTCGGGACGGAATGGTTAGAAAGCGATCGAGATAGAATTACGCGGCTGAATGCGCCTTGCCCGCCATTGTGGAGGCGGCGCGGTGAATGGCTTTGCGAATTCGCTGGTAGGTGCCGCAACGGCAGATGTTGCCGCTCATGGCATCGTCGATGTCGGCGTCGGTCGGGTTGGGTTTCTTGGCGAGCAATGCCACGGCAGACATAATTTGCCCGGACTGGCAGTAACCGCACTGGGGTACGTCTTCCTCCATCCAGGCTTGCTGAACGGGGTGCAGGTGGCTTTCGTCCGTGGCCAGACCCTCGATGGTGGTGACCTTCTTTCCAGCCACGCTGGAGACGGGCGTGATGCAGGAGCGCGTAGCTTCACCGTTGATGTGCACCGTACATGCGCCGCAAAGTGCCATACCGCAACCAAACTTCGTGCCGGTCTTGCCCAGTGTGTCACGCAGCACCCAGAGCAGAGGCATGTCCGGGCTGACGTCGACCGATTCCGGCTTGCCATTTAGGGTGAAACTGATTGCCATGGGGACCTCCTAGCTTAGCTAGCGAAGGTGGATATCGTACAACAACTCAAGCCCCGAGCGGAAATGGGCCAATTCGCACCATTCGCACCCGCCGATTTTTCTTTGGCCCGGTCCCAAAACGATGGAAACAACCTCGGCACAAAACTTCGTGTCCCCGAGTGAAGCCGTGGGTCATTTCGTCCGCTTCCACATACCTCCCCTGCGGACGCAGAGCGAGTATTTGTCCTGGCGTTTGTCCCTGCATCAGGTAGAGGTCGTAGAACTGCGAGAACACCTTCACCGCGTCATTCACTCCGGAAGCTGTCTTGCCTTGACTTGTGAGGCGCACCCGCTCGTTTTCAATCATGTGTTTGAACCAGGTCCGCCCCCGGGAGCCGGCCACGATGAACCCGCGCACCGGATGCCGCCGCGAAAACTGGGGAGCAAAACGAACTTTCTCCGAGCGGCGGAGAACAGAGAGGTGCTATTGCCGTCTGACGTTAGCGTGATTCGAAAGTGAGCAGGATTAGTTTCCCGCGACCGCCGCGGGTTTAGCAGGAGCCTCAGGAAGCGTCGGCGCCGGTGGTCCTTCCGGCTCGACGCCGCGCCAGCCCACGGGCCGGCCACGCACGGCCTCCTTTACCGAGCGGAAGAGCACCACGTACATTAACTGGCGGTAGTAGAAGCGTTGCAGGAGAACGGGAACAAGCAGGGACCAGTCTTCTTTTCGCTCCAGCGCGAAGGCAAGGACGCACGTGAACACGTCAATCAGCAAAAAGCCAATGAAGAAAAAGATGGAGCGCATCAAGTCGCCGGTGGTTGCATGAAGCGTCGGCAACCAGGAGAGTTGCAGCTTTTCGAGCGCCCACAGCGCGAGGGACCAGAGGAAAAGCAAATCAATGATCGGTGAGATAAGAGGAAGGACCAACTGAAAAACGAAGATGTTTGGCAGGGCAACCCACCCGAGTGTTCCATACTTCGGGCGGAACAGCGTGCTGCTGTGTTTCCAGAAGGATTGCAATGTGCCAAATGTCCACCGGAAACGCTGGCGGATGAGCTGGGCAGGCGTTTCCGGAGCTTCCGTCCAGGCGATGGCCTCCTCATCGTAGCCGATTCGCCAACCGAGCCGGCGAATTGCAATCGTAAGGTCGGCGTCCTCGGCCACAGTGTCCGCCGTGATTCCGCCCGCGGCTTCGATGGCTTGCCTGCGCCAGGCGCCGAGAGCTCCGGGAACCACGGTGATGCAATTCAAAAGGTCGAACGCGCGCTTTTCCATGTTCTGGCTGGTGATGTACTCGAGTGCCTGCCAGCGTGTGAGCCAGCGCGAGCGATTGCCGACTTTAACGTTACCGGCCACGGCGCCCACGGTAGGATCCGCGAAATGCCGCACCAGTTTGCGAATGGCATCCGGTTCGATTTCTGTGTCTGCGTCGATGGTCACTACGATTTCGGTTTCTGCTTGCGACATGGCGACGTTCAGCGCTGCCGCCTTTCCGCGATTCACTTGATGAATGATGCGCACACGGGGTTGGCGCGAGAAGTGAGCGTCCAGCAGCTCTCTGGTTTTGTCCGTAGATCCGTCGTTCACAACGATGATTTGCAGGTCCAGGTAGTCCGATTCGAGCACCGAGTTTACCGTTTGGATGATGACGCTCTCCTCGTTGTGCGCGGGAATCAGGACGGTCACACCAGGCAGCGGCCCGCGAATTTCCGGACCGTCTGGCCGCAGCTTCTCAATCAACGCGAGAATGCCGATGATGAGCGTGCGGCCGCTGACCAGAATAATCCCCAGAATAAACGTGGCGCTGATGACCACCCAGGACCAATGGTATATGCCGAAAATAAAGCCGTCGGCCCGCGCCTCAAACTGTTCTTTCCTAGATAGCGGCAGCATGACCTGGGCGCGCGTCTTGCCGATAAGCTCCGGCACCGACACAAATTCGTATCCTTGCGCACGAAGAGCATCGATGAGTTGGGGCAGAGCGAGCACCGTTTGCGAGCGGTTGCCGCCGCCATCGTGCAGGAGAATGATGTTGCCCTCGGGTGCCTCGCGCAGGGCGTTCTCTACGATGGTGGCCGCGGGAAGCGGAACGCCCGGACTCAGCTGGCTCCAATCGTGTGGATCCACCTTCTGGCCGATGATGATGTATCCCATCTCCTGCGCCGTCGGAAGGTGCGCTACTTCTTCCGCGAATTCGGGCTGGTGGTCGATGCCATAGGGCGGCCGGAAGAGCAAAGGCTTGGCGCCCACTAGGCTTTCGATCAAGCGCTCAGTGAGATTGAGTTCCCAGCGGATTTGGGTCGCAGAGAGATTGGGGCTCTCCCAGTCCGGATGAGAATAGGTGTGATTCCCGATTTCGTGCCCTTCCGCGTATTCCCGGCGAAGAATTTGCGGCCACTTGTTCGCCGACAAACCAATCACGAAGAACGTCGCCGGGACATTCTTTTCCTTCAAGACGTCCAGGATTTTTGGCGTCCAGGTTGGGTCCGGCCCGTCATCGAAGGTGATAGCAAGTTTTTTCTTGGCTGCTCCGATCTGGTCGATGTGGTAGGAGAGAGGATAGGCATCGTACTTCTCGCTGGTAATGAGGTCAGCGGTGGAGTCGTAAGTAAAAGTGCGGTGACCGCGTTTCGGAGTATCGAGGAAGTGCCACACGTCCCCATCGCCTTCCAGGATGAGATCCGGGCCCGGAGGAAGGTCTTCCAATTTTTGACGGATGGCGTCGTCCGGGCGGGTGGCGTCCCAAACCGGCCAAAGCGAAGTGTCGGCGGAGCCGAGCCGCCACAAAGCCGTGCCCTGCACCCCCGTGCGCTCGCTCGCGCGTAGTTCGTTGTAGGCGGTCACGGCGTCGAGCATCCACACTTGATGCACGTGACCGTGCTCGTCGGAATAGGAATAATGCGGGTTCAACGACGCGGAATCGATCTCCACCTGCGTTTCAGACTCAAAGGCATGAAGAAGGGCTTCCTGTATGGTTAGGGACTGCGCTGGCTCATGAGTTTTCGTCGCGGCTTCCGACCAGTCGTACGCGTAACTGCCCACCGCGACGATCAGTTTCCTCGGCGGCACCACTTCCCTGATTTGCCGCAGGTTCTCCACATACCAGTCCTGGGAAGCAATGGGGCCCGGCGGTGAACTTTGCCAGTGCTCGTCGTAGTTCAAGAGCACGATGGCGTCGCACTGTTGGGCAAAGAATCCGTAGTCATACGCATCGTCGCGCGCGGGGAGCTCAAGCATCAACTTCAGGCCTACGGAATGTAGCGCGGGCCCTAGTTCAGCGGCGAATTCTCGGTAGTTCGCCTGGCTTGTATCCGGGACTTCTTCAAAGTCCACAACGATCCCGGCCTCATGGGATTGCACTGCGAATTCAACTGCGTCAGTCACCAGCCTTTGACGCGACGCAGGGTTGGCCAGCAGCTTCACCATATCGTCGATCCGCCAATGGACGCCGTCGTAGTTGTTCAGCAATGCCATCATCGGAAGTTCGACGGGAGGATTAAGCGACTTCATCCACTGGTGCAACTCGTCTTGTTTCAGGATGGCGATGGCTTTCGTCGGAGAAACTTTGGCTCGATTCTGGCCATGCTCGTAATCCACGACCGTCAAAGCGCCATCGGCGCTCACGGCATGAAGTTGCTCCGGGATCAGAAGGTCGATTTCGCGGTAATGCTTTTTCAAGGAAGCGAGGCTGTTGGGGTCCCAACTCACGAAAAAAGCAGCGCGGACAGGGTCGTAGCTGGCAGGCACGCTCCCAATGTTGGCCACGCGGCGCCGGCGGCCTTCGCGCACGGGCAGGAGCTTCTTCTTCGTTTTCAGCGCGTGGTATCCGAGCTTGGTATCTGGAAGCAGGCCCGCGGGCAAATCCACGCTCGCCGCGATGGTAATGAAAAAATAAACCAACAGCAGGGTGAGCAGCGCTCCGCTAATCTCCAGCGCACGGCGAGTGTGGCGCCAGCGCACACGCTCTGCGTCGTAAAATATCGGCCTTCGTTCTTTCATTGAATCTGCTTAGCCTTCGGGATGGCGGCCAATACGGCTCTCGGGTGCGGGGAGCCTTTCCGCGCGATTCCGTCTCCCCTATTGTAAGATGCGTTTCGTCGATGAAGCGACTTTTCTCGAGGGCGGTTTTTCCGCTGGCAGCAGGGCTGTGCCTCCGTCTGTTTTTCGTGCTGAAATTTCCGGCAAATTCCGGCGACACCGCTCTTTACGAAGAAATCGCTACAAACTGGCTAAAGCACCATGTCTATGCCATGGACGTGCATGGCTCTCTCACGCCGGTCGATCTGCGCATGCCCGGCTATCCCGCTTTCCTGGCGTTGATCTACGCGCTCACAGGGCGCACGGGAGAGTCGGCGCGCTTGTGGGTCATGCTCGCTCAAATTGCCGTGGATCTTTTTTGTTGCCTGGTGATCGCTGCTCTTGCCGCCGCCATGTTCATGCTGGCGGATAAAGGTGGCTCGATCAAGCGGGTTTTCAACGCCGCTCTATGGCTGGCGTCGCTGTGTCCCTTCACTGCCAATTACACGGCCGTTTTGCTCACCGAGACCATGGCCACGTTTTGGACCGCCACGGCGCTTCTATTCCTTGTCGCGCTAGCCGCCAGCAGTAATGATTTGCTTTTCCCTGAGCCAAGGAAGCGGTGGGAATGCAACGGGTCGGAGGACTTCCGCTTTTTCGCGCCTTCGGCTGGGTTGGCGACCGGTTTCGGAACGCTGTTTAGGCCCGAAGTGCCTTTGCTTTTGTTCGCTGCCTGGGTTGGCAATGCTTTCTTACTCTTGTCTCACGGAAAAGCCAGGCACTTGCTCCGCATGATTCTCTTCACGAGCTTAGCCTGCGTGTTGCCTCTTGTGCCCTGGGCGATTCGCAACGCCCTTGCTTTTCACGAGTTGCAATTCCTGACCCCGAAATACTCCACTTTGCCTGGAGAGATAGTTCCGCGGGGCTTGATGGCATGGGAAAGGACTTGGCTCTTCCGCGTGAAAGACTGTTACCTCGTCCCGTGGAAAATCAATGAAGAGTCTATCGACCCGGACACGATCCCCGCTCGTGCCTTTGATTCCCCGGAAGAAAAGCAGCGCGTCGCTGCCATCCTCGAACAATACAACGACGACTTGACCTGGTCGCAGGAAGAGGACGACGCCTTCGGGCAGATCGCGAGGGAGCGCGCCGCCCGCCATCCTTTGCGTACCTATCTGTGGATTCCCGCCCTGCGGGCCGTGGTCCTGTGGTTCACGCCGCGCATCGAGCTGCTGCCGATTTCCGGCAATGTCTTTCCCCTTGCGCAAATGTTCGATGAAGATCCGGCGGACCAGGCCTGCACCATCCTGCTTTTCTTCTTGAATATCGTCTTCGTTGGTCTAGGGGTCTCGGGTGCTGCAAAACTCTGGCGCTCCAGCGCCGCCGTCCGCCCGGCCCTGGTGTTTCTGACCATTTTCATCGTGCTGCGCACGGCGTTTCTCACGACGCTCGAAACGCCCGAGCCGCGCTATGTGCTGGTCTGCTTTCCCATGCTCATCGCTCTCGGCGCTCAGCTTTTTGGTGGCAAGGACGGGCCCGAGCCAAGCATTTGATCCCGCGCGAGTCACAGCCATTTTTGGTTCACAACGGAAAGTAGCATAGTAGAGCCAGCCACCGCTATTTCTCATCCGACGGCTCCGGATGGATCGTCACGCGATAGATTTGCTGAAAGTTTTCCTTCACGCGGTCTTCCAAAGCGGCGGTCACGTCGTGGACTTGCGTGATGGGCAGTTCGCTCTTCATCGTGCAGTGGCAAGACACAAGGATATGGTGCTCGACTTGTCTCACCCGCACGTCATGGCAATTCACCAATTCATCGAACTCCGAAGGCAGGCCGTTCAGGAAATCCTCGATGGCCTTTGCGAGCTGGGCCATCTCTCCGGCGCCCGCGTCCGGCGTGGCAATGTGGCGTCCCAGCGGCTCGATGTGAATGTTCACCTCCATCGCTCCATCGCGCAGCTCGCGAATCTTGTCTTCCAATTCGCTGGCCCGCCGATGCGCCTCGCGCAGGCTCAAATTTTCATCCACTTCCAGGTGCAACTCGATGAACAGACGGCCGTCCTGCTGCGATGCTTGCAGTTCGTGGATCGCCAATCCCATCCGTTGCGCCACGGCGCGGATGGCCTCAAACAGATGCTCGCCCGCGGGCGCGCGCGGTTCTACGTGCACCATCACGTCGGAAGGAACAATCTCCCCGATGCGCTTCTCGATGGCGTCGCTCAGGGTGTGCACCTGCTCCAAACTGGCCGTGCGCGCCACGCTGACGGTCGCGTCCACGAAATGCCGGTTGCCCGCGCGCCGCACTCGCACTCGCTCCACGTCCAACACGCCGTCCATGCGTTCAAGCGCCCGCGCGATCTCTTGTTGCAGTCCCTTCGGAGCCGCGTCCAGCAGCGCGTCCAAAGTGCGCCGGCCGAGCTGCGACCCGACCCACAGGATCACCCCGGCGACGGCCAGGCCCGCCAGCGCGTCCGCGTAAATCAGCCAAGGCAGATTCCAGGTCTCGCCGGCCCACACCAGCCCGATTCCGGCGATGACCACCGTGGTGCTCCAAACATCGGTCGAAAAATGCAGCGCATCCGCCTCCAGCGCTTCGCTCGAATATTTCCTGGCCGCCTGCCGGAGGGCCCGTGCCCGAGTAAGGTCGATGAACAGGGCGACGCATAGCACCACGATCGCCGTGGCACTGGGCTGAATGTGGACGCTGCGGAAAAACAGGCGCTCGAAGGCCTCATAAATGATGTAAAGAGCCGTCAGCGCCAGCAGACCGGTTTCGACGAACGCCGAAAAATTCTCGAACTTTCCATGGCCGTAAGGGTGCCGCTCGTCGGCCGGCTGGTCCGACATGCCAACCGAAAGAAAAGTGACCATGGCGGCAATCAAGTCCAGGCCGGAGTGCAACGCCTCGGACAAAACTCCCAGGCTTCCCGTGCGGACGACCAGGAAAGCCTTCAATGCAACCAAGAGCGCCGCCGAAACCACGCTCAGAAGCGCGGCGCGCTTCTTCTCGCGCGCCTCGATTGGCGCAAGCATTTCCATCGCGGGTCTAGACTACCCCAGATTTTGCATTATTCCCGGATTTACAAGTGAACGGTGCGCGGTCACTAATCGAACGGTCATTTTGACGCCGTCAAGGGCGGCGGGGGCAAGAGTGGAAGCCGCTTGGCCTCGCCGCGCTCGCCGCGGACTTCCACTTCGTCGAAGAGAAGAGCGGGCGCGACAAGAGAAGCAGGCAAGCAAGCTCCAGGTTGTGCCGATCCGAAAGCGCTCAGCGCCGTGCCCGCGAAGCCGTTGGCCTGGCTTTGCATGTAGTTGTACACAAAACTGTCGCTCCCGATCCCGGCGATGTTCCGCAGCGCGCGGGTATTCAAGCCAATGATGCGCGCTCCGCGGATCATTTCTTCGCGCCCGCTGTCGGGATAGATGCGATACACAACAAGCGGCAGGCGGTCGCCCGTTCCCGCACCTCCGCCGAAACTCGCCAGCAACTCGGAGAAGTCCTCCTGATGGAGCAGGCTCAGCGCCGGGTTGTCCATCTCGCGCACGACCAGGCAATACTGCTCGCGCTCCGACTTCTTTTCCGCGCGGCATTGGTCGAGAAATTTCTTCTTCAAGTCTGCCGGCGAAAGAGTCTCCGAGGAAGAAAAAACCAGGTTGCTCATCGTGGGCTTGGCCTCGTTCAAAAACGCGGCGCGCCCGTGGCCGTTGGACCGCTCAAAATCCGGCCCCGGTCGGCGGGACATGAGTTCACTCTTAAGCATGCCGTTTTCTACGAGCCTGACTTTCTCGCCTCGCACACCTTCTTCGTCCACTCCGTATCCGCCGATCAAGGGGGTGCCCTGGAACTGCCTTTCGCTTGGGTCATCGACCAGCGTCACCGTGGACGGCAAAACCCGCGCGCCCAGCCGCCCGACCCAGTCGCTCTTTCCTCCCAGTCCGGTCAGCATTTGTTCCAGCACCGGGCTGAAAGAAATAGGCGGCCGTGCGCCACTAATCGCCGGGCTAAGCACCTGCGCCAGGAGCGCCCCCGCCGCTCGCGCTTCAAAAAGCACTGGTCCGGCGTAATCCTGCGCCGGTGGTGCGGACCGCAGCGCCATCAATTCGGCGCACGTGACGTTCAGCGCCTTGCGCACCGAGTCCACGTTCGGCAAGTCTCCGGGACCCACTGCATACGTGGCGTAATAATGATTTACCGGAACGCCATCGTCGGCTACCGCGTTCATTCCTGCCTCGATGGCCGCGTACCGGCGATTCTGCCGGACTTCGGTCCCTTCGCTCGTGAGCAGGTATTCCGTCGCGTAAACCAAGTAATAGGTGACGCGCGATTCGCGGACCTGCGAAAACGCGCGCATCACTGCGGAACTGTCACGCGCCTCCTGTTCCCAGTTGCGGTTGGTCCAATCCGGAGTCTCCAGCGGCTCGATGAGTTGCACCGGCTCGGCTTTCGAGAAATCATCGATGTCGGACTGGCGGGCCAGGCTGCTCAAGTAGCCTTTTTTCCTGGAATACGTGTCCACCGCTTCCTTGAAAGCCTGGTCGGTCGCGATCCACAAGTCCTGCCGAAGCGAATCGTAATCGCGGTCGATGCCCACCGATCCTTGCGGCCCAATAAAGCCGCGGAAGGCGTCGTCACTGACGAAGTTCGAGCTGTCCAGTTTGTAACTGCCGACGCGCGCCGCGACATTCATGGAGCGGATTCGCGTGTGCGTGCTGGAAAGCAAATCGCCGAACTCCGCCGCGATTTCGCGAACGTCCAGGTCCAGCAAGCGGTATTCAATGTAAAACGGGCGCACCGGTTGATTGCTGTTAGGAATTTTCAATTCCAGCCGCGCCTTCGAACGTGCCATCTCATCGCGCATGGCCTGCAGCGTGTGGTCATTATCCTGTTGGGCCAACGCCGTCTCGGCGGTGCCGCAGCTCGACGCCGCCAAAAGAAATGCTGCTCCCACAATTCTTGCTGCGCGCTTCACAGCCCGCCTCCCGTTTTGACCACATCATGCGCGGGCGGCGGCAGAATGGGCGGCCGGTCCGTCGAACTTTCTTTCTTTTGCACTTCCAATTCGGAAATGAGAATCGCGGGCGATGCCGCGGCTACCGGAACGGAGCCGGATTCAGCGCCGCAGTATCCGTTGAACACTTCCGGGGTGTCCCCGGTGGCCACGATCTTGGTCAGAGCCGCCAGCGGCGTGCCGACAATGTCCACTCCGCGTACCAGTTCGTCGGGCCGGCCATCCGCGAACACTCTGTAAACCACCAGCGGCTGCACCTGAAACGCTTGCGGTTGACCGCGGCCGGTGAACGTAAATCCTCCGGCGATATCGTCGATCAGCAGGCCATAGACTTTGCCTTGCTCTTTGATCAGGTCGATTAGTTTCGTGCGGAGCTTGGCGTTGCTCATCGTTTTGCTGCTTTGCACGATCAGGTTGCCCTGTCGCGAAACCGGAGTGAAGCCGAGTTGCCGCCGGCCATGCCCATTCGAGCTCGGAAAGTCCACCAGCGGCGACCGCGACATCTCGAAATTCTTTAGCACCCCGCGGTCAACCAGCGTCACCCGCTGGGCCGGCACGCCTTCATCATCAAACGGGTAGTAGCCCAGCAGATCCTCTCCTCCGAGTTTCTTCATCGTGGCGTCGTCTGCGATGCTCAGAAAATCCGGCAGGATTTTTTCGTCGACTTTTTTGGAAAACGTCTGTCCTTCGGTCACGTCTTTTTGCCGGTGCCCTTCGGCGCGGTGTCCGAAAACTTCATGGAAAAACACCGCGGCGGCGCGCCCCGTCAGGAGCGCCGGGCCGACCGTCGGGTCGTTGATCGGCGCGGCGACCAGTCCCTCCAGCTCTTTGCGCAACGCGGCTTCCTCCGCATACACCGCCTTGTCGTCGGGGGCCTCTTTCGGATTCACCCAGTCAAAGTTGTAGTAACGGTCGATGTCCATCCCGTCCGGCGCCTTGCCTTGGATGAACAGCTCCAGCCGGTAGCGAATCTGCCCGTATTGAAGTTGCGTGCCTTCACTGGTTGCTTGAAGGACGTTTTGCGCCTGCGCGCTGAAGGTGACAATGGAATTGATAATGGCCGCCGAGTCGCGAAACACTTTTGTATACGCTCGTACTTTGGCTTCCCAGGGTGCGCGGTCCACCGCGATGGAAACCTGCGGCCCGATGTAAACATGAGGCTGCTCGCGCGAAAAATCCGGCGCGTTGCCCTCCACTGTTTCCACCTTCACTTCTTTCCCTGTCTTGATCTTGATCAGTGCTTCTTCGGCGGCCCGGTATTGCTTGTCCGTTTCGAGCCAGGCGGCGCGGCGCAGGATTTCCGCGTCGTCGTCCACAGGCACGGACACACCCGGGCTCCCGCTCAGCATTTGCCGCTCGCCCACTTTGTGCGTGTCGTCCAGTTGGTGGCTTCCCGTGCGAACCGAAACTTCCAGCCAGCGGTTGCGCGTCTCGTTGCTATTGAGCAAAGCGCCGTTCGAGCCGGAGACATCCACTCTCTGCGTGTCCGTGACCGTATATCCCAGGTAATACGCGGGAATGTCCTGCGCGCTCAAAACTTTCATCGAGCGGTCCAGCTCGGCCTGCAGCGACGCGAGCAGCGGCGAACGCTTCGCCGGAATATCCGGCGTGTTTGCCTGCGCTTTCGGTGCCAGGGGGAGAGCCAAACCAGCAAGCAAGCTCAGCCCGCCAAAGAAGTGAATCAATCCACCGCGATTTACGTTGATCAAGAGATGCCTCACTCGATGTTAGACCGGACAGCGAAACATTCAGTGTACGCCAAGCGAGGACGAGCTCCAAACACCCAGACGCGCGACTTTGGCCGTTCCAACAGTTCTTTGGACGGTGATTCCGTTTTTGGCGTTGCCTCCGGAAGCGGACTATCGGACCCCGAGGGCCTACCGGCGGCCCCATTTCGAGTATTGAAACACTGTCGCGGCCAGGCCATCTTTCTGTTCGCATCCGCCTGAAAAGCTGCCCGTGGCAGCGAAGATCTTCTCGAGCAGCCCCCGCGGCCTAGCAAACCGATTCTCAGCGCCGAGCCGATGCAAGCGTTCCACCCCGAATTGCCCCCGAATTGTTCCGCGGAAGCATCGGAAGCATCCCTTTCGATACCTGGTATTGGCCGCGATGGATACGCCTACTCGGTCGAATGCTCGGGCACGGATTTCCATATCACCGCGCGTCATCGGCGGGCGCCCGACGACGCTCCAAGCCAAAGCGAAGCAGGGAAGCCCGCTTCCATTCGCTTCACGTCCATCCGGAAACTCCACGGAACTTTCCCGGCCCCTCCTCCGTACCTTCTAGTCGAGGCGGTCCCCACAGCACACAGGGCGCCCTGGGAGGCGCACGGAGGAAAGAAGGAGCGCGGTATGGGCGGAGATATCATCGGATTAGTGGCTGTCATCATGTCTTTGGGCGTTCCCCTTGGCGCTCTCTACACGTATTACCGCGTTCGAAAGCTGCGCAGCGAAGAGCGCATGGCCGCGATCGCGCGGGGCGCCACCATTCCCGTGGAACCGGAGCTGAATCAGGCGGCGCGGTCCCGCCGCGCAGGTATTCTGCTTGTTAGCGGTGCCATCGGCTACATCCTGGCGTTCGGCCTGATCGCGCAAATCCAGGCCGATCGAGACGTCTGGACGGCCGCCGTACTTGGCATCATTCCTTTGGCGGTAGGCGTCGGCTATTTCGTCGATTGGAAGCTGATTCACCGCGACGCCGGCGCATAAATAAACGCACGCCCATAAGCAAAGAAGACACCCAAGCCGGAGGCCGCGCGCAGCGCCGTCAGCCGGTCTGTTCCCATTTAAATCTGCAACGCCATAAAATGTATATGCATGTAACCCGACGTGAGGGAACGAGTCACATCCGTGCCGGCCCTTTCGTGCCTGTGCGCCACGCTTCGCCGGGTGTCGCGGGCCCTGACCCAGCTCTACGAACAGGAACTGCGGCCGTTGGGCATGCGCGTGACTCAGCTCACAATCCTGCAAGTGCTCTCCCGTGCCGGAGACCTGACTCAAGGCAAACTGGGAGAACTCCTTTCCCTGGACAGCACCACCCTGACGCGGACTTTGAAAATCATGGTCCGGCAGGGTTGGATTGCGGAACTGAGCGCCATGATGGAGCTGCCGTTGAGCCTGATTCCAACTTTCTTTGTTCCTCTTCTTTTGATCCTTCACGTCGTTTGCATTGCTCAAGCGAGACAGTGGCAGACACAGCGGCACGGGCGGTTCGAGAAACACCTGGCAGCCTCTCAAGCATAATCCGGTCCGGCCGAGCCGCCTGCTCTCAACGCGGCTCGCTGGCCGAGGCCAGTCGGGGTGCACCAAAACAAGGGCGGGGCGGCGAGCCATGCTGTTTGGCATAGCCGCCGGCCCGCTCCCATGGCCCAATCCGGCGAAGCCACCGACGTTGCGCTTCCTTTATGGCGTGCGCTTTTGGTCCACGACTAGCACGCCCGCTTCCGCATAATTGGTAGCCGGCACGTCGTGAAACGATACGTGAATGTTATCGCGCTTCGCTTTGCCATCCTCGATTAGCACTCGGGTGACGCGCTCCGCAATCTTCCGCTTTTGTTCTGCGGTTCGTCCTTCCACCCAGGTAATTTGCACGTACGGCATCTCCCTCCTCCTTCGAGCGAACAGTTCTCTTTTCCTTCCCAGCAGCAACCGCAGCATTTTATCCGCTCCTCACCGCAGTCCTCCGGGCATTGCACGGGACAGAGCGAGCTCAAGAAAACAAACGCTCCGGACCACCTAACCTCTTCTCTGGTTGCAACCTTTAACTTTGCACTTTCAACTTCCTCGCACTCCCCCCTTTCCGTGAGGGCCGCTGCGGCCCTGTGATAGAATGAGCGTTCCATGCATCCGGCGATCCCCCATCTGATTGAACTCCAGCGGGTTGACCACCAAGCTGCTCTTCTTCGCGACGAACTGGAATCCTTTCCCAAACGCCTCCGCGACGCCGAATCGAAGCTGACTGGCGCGCGCAGCGAAGTCGTGGCCGCCAAAGACGGCCTAGCGAAGATGAACTCCGAGCGCAAGAAGTACGAGTTCGAAGGCCAGGAATGGAAAGACCGCGCGCGAAAATACCGCGACCAGAGCGGCGCCGTGAAAACCAACGACGCCTACCGTGCGCTCCAGCATGAAATTGCCAATGCCGAAGCCGAAATCGCCAAGTCCGAGGACCGCCAATTGGAAGTCATGATGAAAGCGGAAGATGCAGAACGCCGCGTGAAAATTGCCGATTCGCAGCTGAAAGAAGCGGAACAGAGCCTTGCGGCAGAGAAAAAAACGATCGAAGCGCAAGCCACCGAACTCAAGAAGAAACTCGAAGCCGCCACGGCCGAGCGCGAAAAAATCATTGCGCCCGTGCCGGAAGACTTGCGCGACCTTTACGCCCGCATCGCCAAGCGCCGCGGCGGTACGGCCATGGCGGCAGTCCGCGACGAGCAGTGCCGCGGCTGCGGCCTGCGGGTCCTGCCTCACATCGTCCAGGAACTTCGCTCCGAAACAAGCGAGGAAGTTTACCGCTGCGAAGGCTGCGGCCTCATTCTCTACGCTCTGGAGCCGATTCCCTACACCAAAGCCGCGGACGGCTCCGCGAATGCTTCTTCTCCGGCGTCTACCAACTGATGCCAAAACGCCCTCCCACTCCGCGCGGCAAAAGCCTCTTCGGCGAAGCCGCTCCCGAGGCGAAGCCCGACGCGGCGGCGTACCGCATCAACATTGACGGAGGGTCGCGCGGCAATCCCGGCCCTGCCGCCTATGGCGTGGTCGTTCGCGACCCCAACGGAGGAATCGTCACCAAACTCAAAAAGTACATCGGCCGGTTCAGCAACAACGTTGCCGAATACTACGGTCTCATTGCGGCGATGGATTATGCGCAGTCGCACGGCGTTCCTGCGATTCGCGTAGAGAGCGACTCCGAGCTGCTCGTCAAGCAAATGCGCGGGCTGTACAAAGTGAAGAGCGCCGACCTGCAGCCGCTCTACGAACGCGCGCAGAAAATGTCGAAGGCCTTTGACTCTTTCCGCATCGACCATGTTTACCGCGAACAGAATCGCGAAGCCGACACCCTCGTCAACGAAGCCCTCGACGAAACGGAAGGCAAACCCGCGAATTCGGTCACTCCGGCTAAACCCAATTCACCCGAGAAATCCGGGCCGCGGCGAATTCCAGCGCGGTTTCGCGGCGGCGTTCTTTACCTTCTCGAAGACGTTGGCCTGCCCGACGGCACGGTTGTCGAAGTTTCTATTTTCCCATTGCAAAAGCGGGAATCATCGTAACCGCGGTGCTGGTTTACCCGGAGGCGCCACAAGTCCGAGCTTATTTCAACGCGTAGCAGCGATACAGGGTGTCGCGTTGGGCGGGAATAAAGCCGGCGTCGGAAATGATGCGGCGCAATTCGCCTTCATTGGTGCGGTTTTTCACGCCGGCGGCAAACACCACATTTTCTTCAATGAGGATGCTGCCGACGTCGTCGGCCCCGAACTGCAAGCCGACTTGGCAAACTTTAATCCCCGGCGTGAGCCAGCTCGACTGGATGTGATCAACGTTGTCGAGATACAGCCGGCTGACCGCTAACGTTTTCAGGTAATCGACCGCCGTAGTCTCCTGCACCTTTTTGCCCAGCGCTGTATTTTCCGCCGCGAACATCCACGGAATAAACGCGGTGAACCCGCCGGTGTCTTCCTGAATGCGCCGGATGCGCTCGAAGTGATTGACGCGGTGGCGCAGCTCTTCGCCGCAGCCGAACATCATGGTCGCAGTCGTGCGCAGTCCCAGCGAGTGTGCGATGCGATGGACCTCTTCCCACTCGTCGCTGGTACACTTCAGTCGCGCGATACGTGCGCGCACTTCGTCGTCGAGAATTTCCGCTCCGCCGCCCGGGATGGACTGCAGTCCCGCCTCCATCAAACGCTGAATCGTTTCTCGTATGCTAATCTCGGAAACTTCCGCGATGCACAGAATTTCCGGCGCGGAAAAGCAGTGTAGATGCACTTGCGGGTAGCGCGCCTTCAAAGAGCGCAAGAGATTTTCGTAGAAGCCGATTTGCAGATCGGGATGCAGGCCGCCTTGCAGCAGAATTCCGGTACCGCCAAGCTCCAGCATCTCGTCGATTTTTTTGTAGATTTCCTCGAACGGCAGAATGTAGCCGTCTTTCGCCCCGAGCGGGCGGTAGAACGCGCAGAACGAACAATACTCGGTGCAGAAATTCGTATAGTTGATGTTGCGGTCGATCTGGTAAGTCGCGACACGCGGGTCGTTCTTCTTCAAGCGCATTTGGTGCGCTTCCATGCCGATGCCGATGAGGTCGTCGGATTCCAGCATTTCCAGCGCTTGTTGTTTCGTCAGTCCCAAGATTTATCCCTTTTCGAGCCGCCAACAATTTGTTGAAGTACGCCCCAACTTGTAATTCCGAGAAGCCAAGCCGGTCTCGAGCTCTTACTCCCTCGCAGCGTGGGACGCGCTCCAAGCGCCGCCCCTACCGCTTCACGGCTTCGGATTTCGCCGCCGCCCACGGAATCGCGCCCGCTTGTGGAATCAAGCCGAGTTCGGCCGCATGCTTGAAATAAAGTTCCAGGCCGCCGCGGTTTTCCGCGTCGAGCGAATAATCAATGTTGTTGCGCAAATAGGATTCCAGGGCCCGCTGCGGCAATTCCAAATCCTGTGCCGCTTCGTAACTGATTTCGTTGAGATGCGAAAGCCCGAAGTCGCGCGAGGCCAAAAAATCCGCGGTCAGTTCGGCCGCAGCCAGTTCGCGCCGTACCGCCCACACCGCCAGTACGGCAGGCCGCCCCGTCAGCGCGCGCCATTCGCCAACCACGTCGTATATATGAAGCAATTCGGAGCTGGTGATGCCGAGGGTGGCCGCCCGGCAGACCGTCTGTCCGGGCGCGCCCGGCCAACTATCTTTTTCGATGCCGAGCGAAATGCGCAGAGCAGGATCGCCGATGAGGAGCGCGGCATCGGCATGGTGCAGCATTTCCGGCAGGTCGGGAACCGCCTCCGAGAACCGCGGTGCGATGCGCCACTTCTCCGCGCACAAAATGCGCGTCAGCACTTGCGTGCTGCGCGAGCTGCTGTCCAGCGCAAGTGTTTTTATTTGCTCGATGGGCTTGTTCGCCACGATGAGCAAGCTGCGGACCTGATTTTTCGAGGCGATGGCCATGTCCGGCAAAATCGCCAGGCCTGGAATGCGCTGGTACTCGATGGCCGGGATGATGGCCACATCCGCGCGCCCCAGGCGCAGGTCTTCCGCGCACTGCGAGGGCACGGTGAACGACAGGTCATATTTCCCCTGAAGCGGCCCGTTGGTAAAGCCCCAGACCAACGGCGCCGTATTCAGGTATTGCACGATGGAAATGCGCAGCTTGCTCACGATTCGTGTTTCCCCAAAGCCGAGGTCAGTATAACAGAGCCACTTTTTCCCGTGCGCACCGCCTGAAAGTTAGAAGAATTCGGCGGAGTGGAAACCTCTGAAAATCGCGGGCCGTGCCCCGCGATCTGTGACCGGTGGAGCGGAGAAGAAGGAAAAAAGACCACTCCGAGAGTCCGGGACGGAGATTCGCAGGGCGGAGTCTTCCGATGACAAGAGTGAGATCCAAATTGGGAAGAGAATGGGGTACACCCCAGCCGTTTTCCTAACCGTGGCCAACAAAGGACTTACGTCCAGGCACTGTTTTCGAAAGCCCCGCAAGAGCGCCGGACGGGTGGTTTAGCCGTGACAAAAGGGCTCTTCGGTCGTCTATAGCTGCGAGGAGGGCTCCATGCGTCCACGTAGCGACTTTTCCGTGATTCTCGGCTCGATCTTGATTGTAATTGGGCTGTCACCTTTGCCTGCGGCGCCGCGCCATCCGCGTCATTCTGTGAACCTGCACGGTGGCCACCGCCACCCCATTGCCGATTGCTCCGATCTGCACATTGAGTTTGACGACCGCGACACCGTGGTGCGTTCCGAGGAGCGCACGCTGACTAAGGCGCAAGCCCCGGTATTGAGGGTCCATCCGCACGCGAACGGCGGAACGCAGGTGGTCGGGTGGGAGCAGGACAATTATTCCGTGACGGCTTGCAAGGCGGCGGCCGCCGGGGATTCGGCCGAGCGGGTACTTTCGCAAATCACCGTGTCCATTGATGGAGGTACTGTTTCGACGCACGGGCCTTCCGGCGAGCACGAAGATTGGACCGTGTACCTGCTGATTCGCGCGCCAAAGTCGGCAGTCATCGATTTGGACACCATGAACGGGCCGATTTCTTTGTACGACGTCGACGGCAAATTGACGGCGCACGCGCACAATGGACCCATCAGCCTGCACAATTTTTCAGGCGACGCGGAGATCAGCGCACAGAATGGCCCCATCAGCCTGGAAGGCAGCAGGGGCAACATTGGCATCAAAACGGAAAATGGACCAATCACTGTCGATCTGAAGGAGACCAGCTGGAAGGGCACAGGACTGTCTGCCGACGCGCAGAACGGTCCGGTTACATTGCGCGTGCCGAACGGGTTCCAGTCCAGCTTCGTCGTGGAATCTACGCGTCACGCGCCCATGAGCTGCCGCGCCAGCATCTGCAAGAGCGCACGCAAGACGTGGGACGACGAGCATCGCCGAATCGAATATGGCTCGTCGCCGGCCGTGGTGCATTTGTCCACAGTGAACGGGCCGGTGTCGGTGGAACAAGCACGGGATTGAGACTGATTTTGCCCCCGCAAGCTCGCGTGCCGTACAAGCGGTTCGTGATACCGCCGGGAAGCGCCAAAGCTCGCCCCGGCAAAGGCCTGCCCAAGCAAACTCTTTTCAACAGTTTCGTGCGGCTTGCTTCACTGACGTGGACGAGGTTGCGCTATTGCAGATAAACTTTGACGAATGCTGCAGGAAGCACGCGTCGCACATCGTGTAACGGAAGCGGAAGCCGCGCGACTTGCCCGCGAGATTTATGGGCTGGACGCGTCTGCACGGGTTCTTCCCGGCGAATACGATGAAAATTTTCAACTGACCGCAGCGGACGGCCGCGCGTTCGTGCTGAAGGTAATGCATCCTGCCCGCGAGCGTTCCTTCATTGACCTGCAATGCAAGTCGCTTGCGCATTTGGCGCAGCGCGCGCCACAATTGCCCTTGCCGCGTGTGCTGCCGAATGGCCACGGCGGATGCTTCTCTGAAATTACGAGTGCCGATGGTGCCAAGCGGCTGGTGTGGCTGCTGAGCTTCCTCGAAGGAGCGGTTCTCGCCGATGTGTGGCCCCATACGCCAGAGACCCTCCGCGACTTGGGCCGGTTTCTGGGTGAAATGGATGCGGCATTGCAGTCGTTCGAGCATCCCGCTGCGCATCGCGAATTGAAATGGGATTCATCGCGAGCGGGCTGGATCAAGCAGTTCATTCCAGAAATTGAAGGCGCGGAACGGCGTGCACTGGTCGAGAAGTTTCTCGCGCTTTATGAGGCGGAAGCGGTGCCGCGCTTTCCACGCCTGCGGAGCAGCGTGATTTACGGCGATGCGAACGACTACAACGTTTTGGTGAGCGATCCATGGCCACAGCCGCGGAGAGTTGCGGGACTGATCGATTTCGGCGACCTGCACTATGGACTGACGGTTTCGGAAGCGGCGATCGCTTCTGCTTACGCGATTCTCGGGGAAACGGATCCGCTGAAGGCCGCGGCAGAGGTCGTTTCGGGCTATCACGGCGCGTTCCCGCTGAAGGAAGAAGAAGGTGCCGTTCTTTTTCCATTGCTGGCGGCGCGGCTGGCGGTGAGCGTGACCAACTCGGCGCACTGCAAAAAAGGGAAGCCGGACGACGCGTACGTGACCGTCAGCGAAGAGCCGGCGTGGAAAGCGCTCGAGCAACTGGCAAAAATTCATCCGCGCTTTGCACACTACACGTTCCGGGCAGCTTGTGGAATGAAGCCGGTGCCAAAGGCAGAGAAGATTCAGCGTTGGCTACTAGCCAACGCGACATCGGCGGCGTCCATCCTTGACTTGGATTTGCGAACAGCGCCGAGTCTGGTCTTCGATTTGGGTGTAGGAAGCCTGTTGCTCGGCGCAGATCCCCGTGCTTCGGAAACCCCCGCACTAAGCGAAACAATTTTTGGCGAAATGAAACGCGCTAGGGTGCGCGTGGGAGTCGGGCGCTACAACGAAGCGCGGCCGCTCTACAGCTCCCCGCGTTTTGGGAACCTGGACAATCCGGTCGAACAGCGTCGCACCATTCATTTGGGCATCGATCTTTTTGTGGAGCCCGGGACGATCTTGCGCGCGCCACTCGACGGAACGGTACACATTCTCGCCAACAACGCCGCGCCGCAGGACTACGGGCCGCTTGTAATTTTGCGGCACGAAACCGAGGATGGTGAAGAATTCTTCACGCTTTACGGACACTTGACCACGCAAACGCTTGCAGGACTCGCCGTCGGCCGGCGGATCGCGCGCGGACAGGGATTTGCGCGCGTGGGAACAGCTGCGGAAAACGGCGGCTGGGCGCCGCACGTGCATTTCCAAATCATACTCGATTTGTTGGACCTGGGGGCGGATTTCCCCGGTGTGGCGTACGCTTCGCAACGGGCCGTTTGGACGAGCCTTTCGCCCGATCCGAATCTGCTGCTCGGAATTCCGGCAGATGGATTTCCCGCGCAGGAAGCAGATTTTAGCGAGACGCTGGAAAAGCGGGGTGCGTTCCTGGGAAAGAATTTGAGCCTTTCCTATGAGCGTCCGCTAAAAGTTGTGCGCGGGTGGATGCAGTACCTCTACGACGAGACGGGGCGCGCGTATCTCGACGTGTACAACAACGTGCCGCTCGTCGGGCATAGTCACCCGCGCGTAGTGCGCGCCGCGCAGGAGCAGCTGGCGCTGCTCAACACGAACACGCGCTATCTGCACGACAACGTGAGCCGCTATGCGGAGCGGCTGGCACGGAAATTCCCGGAGCCGCTCGGCTTGTGCTTCTTCCTGAACTCGGGAAGCGAAGCGAATGAGTTGGCGCTGCGGCTGGCGCGGGCGCACACCGGCCGCGAAGATGTGATCGTGCTGGAACACGCTTATCACGGCCATACGAACACGCTGATCGACATCAGCCCGTATAAATTTGATGGGCCGGGAGGCTCCGGCAAAAAGCCCTGGGTGCATGTCGCGCCGCTGGCCGACGATTATCGCGGACTGTACCGGCGGGGCGACGAGGAGGCGGGTGCGAAATACGCGCGTCACGTCGCGGAGATTTTGGAGCGCGCGCAGGCGGAAAGCCGGCGTGTCGCGGCGTACATTGCGGAAACCTTGCCGAGCGTGGGCGGACAAATTGTTTTTCCGCCGGGATATTTACAAGAGGTGTACAAGCACGTGCGAGCCGCGGGCGCGGTGTGCATCGCCGACGAAGTGCAGGTCGGCTTCGGGCGCCTGGGGACGCAGTTCTGGGGATTCGAGACGCAGGGGGTCGTGCCGGACATCGTCGTGCTCGGGAAGCCCATCGGGAACGGGTTTCCGCTTGCGGCAGTGGTCACGACGAAAGAAATTGCGACGTCCTTCGCAAAGGGAATGGAGTTCTTCAGCACGTTTGGAGGGAACCCGGTGGGTTGCGCGGCGGGGCTTGCGGTGCTCGATGTGCTGGAAGAAGAAAAACTACAAGAAAACGCGGTGCGCGTTGGGGCTCACCTCAAGAATGGATTGCTGGCGCTGCGGCAACGATATGCGCTGATGGGGGACGTACGCGGATCGGGATTGTTCTTGGGGGTTGATCTTGTCCTCGATCGGACCACGCGCGAGCCCGCGCCGCTGCAAGCGTCTTATGTCGTGAACCGACTTCGCGAATGCGGGATTCTCACGGGCACGGACGGTCCGCATCACAACGTAATCAAGCTGCGCCCGCCGCTGGTTTTCGTGGAAAAGGACGCAGACCTCTTCGTGACGACGTTGGATGCAATCCTAGAGGAGGATCCGGCGCAGCCGCGGACCTGAAACCGTCAACATCTTCCTCGCGAATGGGAAGTTTTAAGAACGCTATTTGGCCCTCTATTTCTGAAAAGCAGATCCCTCACCCGGTTCGGAATGACCAGCGGAGCGTTTTGAGGAGCTTCTTAAGGTTTCAACAGAAGAAAGCGCACCCGTAATAGCGCCACGGGAGCTGCCGCTCTGCTGCGAGACGCTGGAGACCGTGCCTGCGGGTAGTCCCCTCGGGGCAAAAGTCACCGACCCCCGAATTTCCCGTTACGTTCGCGGTGATCTTTGCGGGCGTCCCGTCCTGCGGAGCCAACGCAAGACCTAGGGGAGCCAGCCAGCAGAACACCATTCGAAAGCGAGTCTGTTTGGGACGGTCCATTCCCACCCGAGCTCAACAAAATGTAGTTTAATCAGTGTGGGGTCTCCAAGGAAGGTGTTGCATGCAGTTTGTTCGGCTGCTCAGAGGGATGCTGATTGTTCTCGGCATCTTCGCTGCTGGGCAAGCCGGAACGGCGGACTCGGCGGATTGCTCCGGCATCGTTCTGGACGAAAACGGAGTGCCGGTTGTGGCCGCGCAGGTGAAGCTCGAAGACGCCGCCGGGCATTCCTATCGGGCGGAAACCGACGCAACGGGACGTTTCGTCATCCACAACCTTGCTTCCGGCGACTACAAGACGGAAGTCCGCAAACAGGGTTTCTTCGTGCTTGCAGGCCAGGCTGTTACGCTGCACACGGGAAACAACCAACTCTCCTTGCTCTTGAATCACGAGGAAGAGGTTCGTGAAAAGGTCCAAGTCACCGCGCCCTCGAACCAGATTGATACGCAAGACACGACCCAGCGGAACTCGCTTTCCGCGCGAGACATTCGCGACATCCCGGTGCCCAATACCCATATCCTGCAGCGAAGCTTGATTGCCATGCCCCAAATCGTCGAGGACCATCTTGACAATTTGCACGTGGCGGGGGCTCGCTCGGCCGAAACGCAATACCTCATGGATGGCTTTGAGATCGGCAATCCGGTCAGCGGCGCTTTGACTTCACGCCTCAACGTGGATGCCACGCGGGCCGTTGAAGTCCAGTCCGGCAATGTTTCGGCCGCGTATCCTCACTCCGGCGCCAGCATCCTTAGCCTTGCGACTCCCGATGGCGATGACCGCTGGCGTTTCGGAACGACTAACCCTGCTCCGGGGATCAACATTCAGGAAGGCACGCACTTGGGAAACTGGTATCCGCGGTTTACCTTTTCCGGCCCCATCGAGCGGGGACGCTTTTGGTTTTCCGATTCCGTGAGCGTGCAGCATACCTTTGGCGTCGTGAAGCAGCTTCCTTCGAACGCCAACACTTACGAAAAGTGGGCCGGAGACAATCTCTTGCGCTTGCAGTACAACTTTTCGCCGAAACATATCCTGCACGCGAGCGTTCTCTACAATCGCGCGAATGACGACCATTTAGGCCTCGACGCGCTCGACCCGCAGTCGACTACTGTCACCGGGGATCAACGACGCGGTTTCGTTTCCCTGAAAGATCAAATTTGGCTTCACGAAACGCTCTTTGAATTGGGAATCGGGGCCGATGACGGCGTGCTGCATTACGCTCCCCAGGGATCGCTACCTTACACCCTGCTTATCAACGGCACGGGGGGCAACTATTTCCAGCACTTGCGCCAGCGGGGAAGGCGTTTGCAGGGGATGATGAACATGACGGCGGCCTCGCGGCATTGGCACGGCACGCATCAGCTTGCCATCGGCGCTAATATCGCCGGCCTGGCTTTGCATCAGTTCGCGCAGCGCGGAGAAATGGATGTGCTCAACCCGACCTTCACGGCCAGCAACGGGACAACTTCGCCTTGCACGTCGGCCGACGTGAATACGCCCGGTTGCCTTAGGCGCCGGTCCACGTTTACGGGAGGCGCCGGGCCCCACCTTTCCAACACGCAGGCGGGTGGCTATGCGCAGGATAACTGGTCCCTCAGCAGACATTTTGTTTTCCAAGCTGGGTTGCGCACGGATTGGGACCGCTTCACGCAAAGCGCGATGGCCGAACCGCGCGTTTCAGCCAACGTGCTGCCTTTCGGCGACGAACGCGCGAAGTTTTCAATCGGCTGGGGTATCTACAACGCGCCTCTCAACCTTGCGCTCATCGGGCAGGCGTTCGACCAGCAGCAAGTTGACACTTTCTATGACACCGCGGGCAACGTGGTTCCTCCCGGCCCAGTCGTCAGCCAGTTCGCGCTGCCTGGGAAAGGCTTGCAACAGCCGCGTTTTGCCACAACGAGCGCCGGCTGGCAGGAGAAGTTTGGGCGCAGCACGCTTGTGGGCCTTGACCTGGTCGCGCGCAACGGGTCTCACGGTTTCGCCTTTGTGGACCAGCCGCCGCCCGGCGGAATTTTCCTGCTTCAGGATCACCGGGAGGACCGCTATCGGTCGGCAACGTTTTCGGCGCGGCATGTGTTCTCGGGAGACACCGAGGTTTATGGCGCGTACACGCGGTCGCGGGCGCATTCGAACGAAGTCCTTAATCCCTCCTTGGGATCCATCTTTTATGTTGCGCAGCAGCCGGGGCCCGTGGCTTGGGACGCGCCTAACCGCCTGCTCACTTGGGGCTGGGTGCCAACCCACGTCTGGAGTACGCAATTAAGTGGCTTCTTCGAATATCGAACCGGGTATCCCTACAGCATCGTCAATCTTCAGCAACAGCTTGTCGGTCCGCCCAATTCTTCGCGCTTCCCCGGCTACGCCAATCTGAATCTGGGCCTCGAAAGGAAATTTGAATTGCGCGGTTATTTGTGGGCTGTGCGCGTGGAAGCGGTCAACATTCTTGGCCGCCAGAACCCGGATTCAGTGGTGAACAATATTGATGCTCCTGGGTGCTCGAGCACGGTTCGGTCGGGATGCTTTGGGGCCTTTGCGGGCGGGCAGAGCCGGGCGACGACGTTGAGGGTGCGCTTTGTCGGCAGAAAGTAACCCTGGGGGACCAAGGGCAACGCAACTTGCACGGCCTACGGCACGCAAATGGCGAAGCGCCCGGGGCGGGAACTCGCGGCGCGCGGGTTGGTGATGGTCAGCGGATTGGCGGGGCATGGACGCCGTCGCCCGCCAGGGCGCGAGGGGGCTCATGGACGTGCAGGGGCGTGCTGGGGACAGGAATCGACGTCGGTTATCCCCAGGAGAACAAAATGGCTCCGAGAAAAGGCTCTACGAGTTTGCTCCAGCGCCGGGCAACCGGTGCATAGCAGGAAAATCGTTGAAACGCTCCGGCTTGAACTCTTCCGACGTTCTGGCTACGCTGTTTGACTTGGAGATGAAGGGGATTGTCCGGCAGTTGCCGGGGGGCAGTTCGGCAAAGTGTTGTTATAGAGGGGGATAGCGGTTGAGTTATGCCGTCTCGGGCAGACTGCCATCTGAAGAGAAGGAACCGGTAAGGCCGGCAGATGCATCACATCATAGGCCGGACCCACTCCAGGGACATGCGCCAAAGGTAGCGAGAAGGACACACGCCCCGCGGTTTGCCCTTTCCGAAAGACAGACCGGAGTTACAAAAGTTAAATGGCTCGTTCGCTTGTCATTGTCGAATCGCCCGCCAAGGCGAAGACCATCAATAAGTATTTGGGACGGAACTATACCGTCAAGGCCTCCATCGGCCACGTGATGGACCTGCCGACGAAGACGATTGGGATTCGCCTGCCCGGTGAGGATCCCGCCGGCAACAAAAAAGCAAAAAAGAAAAAGGGAGCCAAGAAAAGCGCGAGAGCTGAGGCAAAAACTCCAAAGATCAGCATAAACGACGAAAAGATTTTCGAGCCTACGCTGCAAATCATCTCCGGCAAGGGCAAGGTCATTCATGACTTGCGCAGAGCGGCCCACTCCGCGGAAGCGGTCTACTTGGCGCCCGACCCGGACCGCGAGGGCGAAGCCATTTCCGCGCATTTAGCGATGGTGCTCTCGAAGCCCAGCCGGTTCGTGGAAGCGGAGGCTCCGGGGAGGCAGAACGGCAAGGGTGCCGAAGCCAGGGAAGAAGCAAACTCCAAGGCCGCCAAGCGCGCCGCCAATGACGAAAAACTGGCCACCGACATTCCACCGGCGGACCCCAAAAAGATTTTTCGCGTGACCTTTAACGAAATTACGCCCAAGGCCATCCGCGCGGCCTTTGAGCATCCTAGAGGTCTGGACACCAATCTCGTTGAGGCGCAGCAGGCTCGCCGAGTGCTCGACCGGTTGGTGGGGTACAAAATTTCTCCCCTGCTGTGGAACAAGGTTCGCCGCGGCCTATCGGCCGGGCGCGTGCAAACGGTGGCGTTGCGGTTGATCGTCGAGCGCGAAGAGGCCATTCGGGCATTTGTCCCGCAGGAATATTGGACTATCCACGCGATGCTGGATGCGGGCAAGCCGCCGCTGTTCGAAGCCAGGCTCATCAAGCACAAAGACGCGGACATCGAGGTCAAGAACCGGGAAGCCGCCGACAAAATTGTCGCCGCGGTGAGCAAGGCGAGCTGGGAAGTTGCTTCCGTGGCGCAAAAGGAAAAGAAGCGCAACCCCCCGCCGCCGTTCACGACCTCAAAACTGCAGCAGGCGGCGTATAACCGGCTGCGCTATACGGCCAAGCGAACGATGTCGCTGGCGCAGAAGCTCTACGAAGGCGTGGAGCTGGGCTCGGAAGGCTCCGTGGCACTGATTACCTATATGCGCACCGACTCCGTGCATGTTTCAAACGACGCGCTCGAGCAGGTCCGCGAACTCATCCCGCAGCGGTTTGGGGCCAACTATCTTCCGGAGAAACCGAATTTCTACAAGTCGAAGAAGGACGCCCAGGAAGCGCACGAAGCCGTACGTCCTACCGATGTCACGCGCACGCCCGAGGACGTGCGGAAGTATTTGGACGACGACCTCTTCAAGCTTTATCAACTGATTTGGCAGCGCTTTGTAGCTTCGCAGATGCTTCCGGCGATTTTTGACCAGACCACCATTGATATCCGCGCGGGCGAATATACCTTCCGGGCGAGCGGCTCGGTGCAGAAATTCGATGGCTACCTTCGGGTTTATCAGTTGCCGGCGTCGGCCGCGGATCGCGAAGAAGACGAGAAGGACGAGGAAGGCGAGGGCCGGAATCTGCCCGAGGTTGCCGAGGGTCAGTTGCTGCGGCTGGACAAGATTCGTCCCGACCAGCACTTCACCGAGCCGCCGCCGCGCTACAACGACGCGACGCTGGTGAAAGAGCTCGAAGAGGACGGCATCGGCCGCCCCTCGACTTACGCCGCCATTATTTCGACGCTGCTCGAGAGAGAGTACGTCACGAAGGATCAAGGCCGTTTTTCGCCGACCATGCTTGGCGAGCGCGTATGCAAGCTCCTGGTAAAAAGCTTCGAAGACATTTTCGATCTCAAATTCACCGCGCGGATGGAGGAAGAACTCGACGAAATCGAAGAGGGCAAGCTGCCGTGGCGCGAGTCCGTGAAAGAGTTCTGGGAAAAGTTCGTCCTCGACCTCGACAAGGCCGATTACGAAATGCTCTCTTACAAAGCCGGCATTCCTACGGGAAAAAAATGCGAGAAATGCGGGCAGGGCGAACTGCTCGAACGCATCAGCCGCCACGGCTTCTTCCTGGGCTGCTCGCGCTATCCCGAGTGCGACTTCATCGAAGACCTTTCGCCCGTTGAGCCCGACGCCGGCGACGAGAACAAGACTCACTATTGCGATAATTGCGGCAAGGAAATGGCTATCAAGCGCGGGCGCTTTGGCACGTTTCTGGCTTGCACCGGCTATCCGGATTGCAAGACCACGCGGCGCCTGGTGCAGGGGACGCGCATCGCGCATCAGCCGGATGAGCCGCTCGAGGAGAAGTGCCCCACTTGCGGCCATGGCCTGGTGAAAAAGCACGGGCGCTTCGGCGAATTCATCGGCTGCTCCGCCTACCCCAAGTGCAAATACACGCGGCCGATCACGATGGGCATCAAATGCCCGAAGTGCCAGGAGGGAGAATTCGTGCGCCGAGGCAGCGCCGGAAAGGGCGGGCGCGGACGCCCACGGATTTTTTACGGCTGCTCGCGCTATCCGGACTGCGACTTCACCACGCCTTACATGCCGATGGCCGTGCCTTGCCCGAAGTGCGGCGCACCGTTCATTGTCGAGAAGCGGTCAAAGATCGGTACCGTGCACGCCTGCTTGAAGGAAGGTTGCGACTGGGAGAAGCTCGCGCCGGAACTGCCAGCTCCGGCACAGGCGGAGGAAGCCCCGGTGCCCGCAGCGGTTAAATCCTGACCCACCCGCATCTAAGGAAACATATCTTCCATTTCATCGCCCGGCGCCGGCAGCGGGCCTATACTGTTTCTGGATATCTTGGTGGGGGTTTCCGGGCGGTATGAAAGAAGAGATCCAGAAGTACCTCGAATATCTTCGCAACGTGAAGAATTCTTCGCCTCATACGCTATCCAACTACGGAAACGATCTCCGGCAATTCCTTGTGTTTCTCTCGCCGCCGGGTTCCGCCCCGCCTGCTCTACGCGCCGTGAAGCATGGCCTGATCCGGGAATTTATCTCGCACCTGCACGACCACGGCCTGGAAAAAAGTTCCATCGCGCGAAAGCTCGCCGCTTTGCGTTCCTTTTTCAAGTATTGCGTGCGCGAAGGGCACTTAAAGGAAAGTCCCGCACGCCTCGTGCCCACGCCAAAGCTCCCCAAGCGCATCCCTTCGGTGGTTTCTGCCGAAGAGATGAACGGTTTCCTCAATCACCTCGCGGGGATGGCTCAAGAGAGAGGAGATGGCCGGAACCCTGCCGCTAAGCGCGTTCCGGCAAGAATCCCTCCGGCAGCCGAAACACAAAAAAACTCGCGACCGCCGGTCGCAGCCGAAGAAGGGCTGCTCCTGCGCCGCGACCGCGCGCTGCTTGAACTTCTTTATGCCGCCGGGTTGCGCGTCAGCGAACTAACCGGCCTGAATCTGCTGGACGTCGAGCAAAAGGAGCGCATGTTGCGGGTGCGCGGCAAGGGAAACAAAGAACGAATCGTTCCTTACGGAGAAAAAGCGCAGGAAGCGCTGGAGAAATACTGGCCGGTGCGGGAACAGCTTCGGAAGCAAGCGAACATATCCCTTGGCAACGGCGATGCGCATGCGCAGGCGGTGTTTCTCAATTACGCCGGGCGCCGGCTGAGCCAGCGTTCCGTCGGCCGCATCGTCAAGAAGTACGTGCGCCTGGTCAACGTCAACTGGGACCTGCATCCACACTCGCTGCGGCATGCTTTCGCCACTCATTTGCTCGCGGATGGCGCGGACCTTCGCGCGATTCAGGAGCTGCTCGGTCATCAGTCACTCTCCACCACGCAGCGCTACACGCACGCCTCCATCCGCCAGTTGATGGAGGTCTACGACAAGGCGCACCCGCACGCGTAGTTCCCGCAATCCCCGCAATCGACTCCTTTTTGTGGTCAAACCGTGTTGCGATACCCTAGCAGCTAGTTTCTGTCTTGAGCAGCTTTCGAGGGATGGAGAGAAAGATTGCGCATCGCCACCGTCTGCGGTTTTCTCACTGTTCTCAGCGCGACGCTCTCCGGTTCCGCTCGGGCGCAGGACAATTACGAGATTCAAGTGTATGGCTACGAGACCGTCGAGCCGCATCACACCATGGTGGAGCTGCACAGCAATTTCACTTTTGAGGGCTCGAAAACGTTTGATAACGGCCTTCTGCCCACCAATCATCAGCTTCATGAAACGATTGAAATCACACGCGGCTTCACGGATTGGTTTGAGACCGGCTTGTACATCTTTACGTCGGAAAAA